>Ga0316187_10000417_pt1 | contig 33032 bp, 33 predicted proteins | sample CroRivburrow1_MG_FD_204927 | JGI IMG/M metagenome (GOLD analysis project Ga0316187, IMG submission 204927) | Coastal sediment microbial communities from Maine, United States - Cross River worm burrow 1 | ecosystem: Environmental > Aquatic > Marine > Coastal > Sediment | place: USA: Maine... | reverse complement strand
AAACAATTGATATTTCAGTGAAAATTGAGCATGCTGCAGCATTACATGCCACGCCTGCCACGTTGCCTGACGGCCAGGGCGCACAGCCCCGCTACCCGGCCAAAACCAAGCCCGGTATGATCTGTGTTTTGGCCTATCAGGTCAAGATGAAAAATGCTGGCATTTATTGTAAAAGCGTCTAAAAATCAACGGAAAACGACCGGAATTTACGCCCTGTGAAAATCACCATCCGCCGCCCGGACGACTGGCACCTGCATGTGCGCGACGCTGCTGCCCTGCAATCCGTTGTGCCGCATACCGCGCAGCGCTTCGGCCGTGCCATCATTATGCCCAACCTCAAGCCACCGGTGACCAGCACTGTTAAGGCATTGGCCTACCGGGAACGCATACTCGCTGCCGTACCATCCGGCAGCGAATTTGAACCGCTGATGACCCTCTACCTTACCGATAACACCAGCAGCGCCGAAATACGCAAGGCACATGCCAGTGGTTTCATCCACGCCGTCAAATACTACCCGGCCGGCGCAACAACCAACTCCGACTCAGGTGTCACCGACATCGAAAACACCTTTGCCGCACTGGAAACCCTGCAGGAGATCGGTATGCCGCTGCTGGTACACGGCGAGGCCACCGATCCGGACGTCGACGTGTTTGACCGTGAGGCGGTGTTTATTGACCGGGTACTGGCGCCGCTGGTAATGCGGCTGCCGGATCTGAAACTGGTGCTCGAGCATGTCAGCACCCGTCAGGGTATCGAGTTTGTTATGCACGGCAGCGACCATATTGCCGGGACCCTGACGGCACACCACCTGTTGATGAATCGCAACGCTATCTTTGCCGGCGGCATCCGGCCACATAATTACTGCCTGCCGGTACTGAAACGCGAGCAACACCGACTGGCCCTGCTGGAAGCCGCCAGCAGCGGTAATCCAAAATTTTTCCTCGGCACCGACAGCGCACCACACAGTCAGACTGCCAAGGAAAGTGGCTGCGGCTGCGCCGGCCTGTACACCGCGCATGCCGCCATAGAACTCTATGCAGAAGCCTTTGAACAGGCAGGGGCGCTGGACAAACTGGAAGGCTTTGCCAGTTGCCACGGCGCGGATTTCTACGGATTGCCCCGCAACGAAAGCAGGATTACCCTGATCAAAACCACGTGGCAGGTGCCCGGCAGTTACCCGCTGGGAAAGGACAAACTGATCCCGATGCGATCAGGTGAAACAGTCAGCTGGACAATTGAATGAACCTTGCTGCATGGACAGCCAGTACGTTTTCAACCTGAGATTGACAAATATTGCAGCCACTGCACCCTTAATAAACCCGCGTGACCCGATAGCCCTGCCCGCTTAACAGCATTAGCAGGCCCTCCTTGCCCGGAAGGTGCAAGGCGCCCACTGCAATAAAATGATTACCTTCTTCCAGGTGGCTTTTCATGCGCTCCGCCATGCGATGATTACGGTCAATAACCACTTTCTGATTAAAATCTTTCGCCAGCTGCGGATTACTGTCCTGCATCGCGGCTTCATTGATCTCCACCAGTCGCTTCAGATTCCGGTCAAGATAGGCAACCTGCAGCTCTTCAAGCATCTGTGCAATATCAGACAGGTTGTTCAGCGTATCCCTGAGCAGAGTAATCTGGTCGCTGAGGGACAGCCCATCAAACAGAGCCATCTGTTCGGCAACCGTTTCCAGCCCGCTGACATTTTTTCCGCTGCTTATTGCCTGCTGGTACAACACCTGATCCAGAACTGCACCGCTCTGGTTGGGCGGCGTCAGCAGGGTTACTGCCACTGCCCAGGGTTTCATGTTAGCAACCACCACGTCCGGTATTCCCTGTGCACGCATCACCTGTAGCGTGCGATTGTATAGATCGCGCCCGATCAGCGACTCCAGCTTACTGCCATCGATCAGCATCAACGCTGTTGCCAGACTGATGAGCGCTTGCGGATCCAGCTCAACCTCCAGCGTCACACTCGCAGCACGGTCAAAGGCCTGCTGTACCGGCGCAGGCAGCTGCACCACACGCGGATCATCACTGTGCATGGTGCCAAACAGATAACTCGGTGCAGCACCGACAGGCTCGATTTTCCACAACAGCCCCTTGTCGAACCGGTCGCCTGCCTGAACACTGAATACAGCGATGACAAAGGCCAGTGCCACGACAAAAAGCCAGGTCAGGTAACGATGCTGGTTTGATTGTTTCACGTTCATGAGCCGCTTCCGGTATGCTGTAAACATGTCAAACGATACTGTATCAGCAAAAATCGCCAACCGATTTCGTGGTTTTCTTCCCGTGGTTGTCGACGTTGAAACGGCCGGCTTTAATCCGAAGCGGGATGCGCTGCTGGAAATTGCCGCTGTTCTTCTCGAGTTCGATAACGATGGCCAACTTCACCCCGTGGAGACCCATGCCTGCCATGTGGAACCTTTTCCGGGCGCCAACCTGGACGAAAATTCACTGGAATTTACCGGTATCGATCCCTACCACCCGTTCCGTATGGCCAAACCGGAGGAAGAATCGTTGCGGCTGATTTTTAAGCCTGTACGTCACGCAGTCAAGGACAGCGCCTGCACACGCGCCGTACTGGTTGGCCACAACCCGTCTTTCGACCTGAATTTTGTCAATGCGGCCGCCGGTCGCTGCAAGATCAAGCGCAATCCCTTTCACCCGTTCAGCACCTTTGATACAGCCACGTTAGGGGGGCTGGCCTACGGCCAGACGGTCCTGGCCCGCGCGGCAAAAGCTGCCGGCATCGAGTGGGATCAGGAACAGGCACACTCCGCCAAATACGATGCGGAGCGTACTGCAGAATTATTCTGCACCATTGTGAACAGGTGGGACTCGACGATTAGCTGACCAGGCTAATTGAAAATCTCCCTGTAGGAGCGGCCATGGGGCCGCTCCTACGCCAAAATCGTTTGGTCAGGTTACTTTGCCTTTTCGCTGCCGATTAATGTCCAGCCAGGCGTTGCCGGTAAACGTGGCAGGGCTTGCTCAGGGAATTCGCCGGTCAGTCCGTTCAGGAAAGCAACAATATCGGCTGTCTGCGCATCGTTGAGATCCTTGTTGAGCTGTACCTTGGCCATCACCTTCACTGCCTCGTCCAGTGTCGGGACTGAACCGGCATGTAAATAGGGGGCTGTCAGGGCAATATTTCTCAAGGTTGGCACCTTGAACAGGTGCTTGTCTGAATCCTTGCCAGTGACCTCATGGCGCCCCTTGTCCTTCATCAATTCATAACGGCTGACGTACTCGCTGTCTTCGAACGTCGGGGATTTCATAAAGAAGCCGCTGCCCGCTGCCATGGCAGGACCGTTAAACGCCGGCCCGGAGTGACAACTGGTACAGCCGATTTCAGCAAAGGTTTTCATGCCACGCTGTTGCTGCTCGTCCAGCGCATTCTTATCACCCTTTACATAGCGGTCATAGGGGCTGTTGGGGGTAATCATGGTGCGTTCAAATGCTGCAACCGCCTTGGCGGCGTTGTCCACGGTCATCGGATTATCGGCACCGAATGCCTCCACGAAATAGGGTTTGTAACCCGGGATCGAACGCACGCGATTCATCGCTTTTTCCAGATCAGTCATACCCATCTCCACCGGATTGACTACCGGCCCCTTGGCCTGGTCTTCCAGACTGGCGGCGCGGCCATCCCAGAACTGGGAAGAAGAAAAGGCTGAATTCCACACCGTGGGCGCACTGCGGCCACCGGTTTTCCCGTGCACGCCCATTGAGACTGCACGGTTGTCATCGCCACCCAGCATCAGATTGTGACATGAGTTACAGGACACAGTGCCGGTTTCCGAAAAGCGGGGATCCATAAAGAGCAAGCGTCCCAGTTCAACTTTTTCCGGTGTGGTCGGATTGTCCGCCGGTTCCGGCGCCTTGTCCGGCAGTGCCTGCCATTCATAAGCCTGCGCAGCATTTGTCGTCAGCGCAAAAACAATGGACAATAGAGGTGTTTTCAGTTTCATAGCTTCAATTCCTTGAATTTTATACGGTATACGGGATTGCAAGATTTAGACTCATTCTAAACTATTTTCCTGGCGAGTAAAACCAAATGAAACAGGTGAACTGATGGCTACCCTACCCGACAAAGACCAGCAAATCATAGAGGCCCATACCGGGCTGATTCACCGGGTTGTCATTGGCTGCCAGAATCGCGGCATGGTACCCGACCTGGATGATATTCTTAAACAGGCCGAACAAAACGGCTGGCTGCAACTGACCGGCGCTATCCGAAAAATACTGGCCGGAACGCATAACGAAACGGTGCTTAGCGGCCTGGATGATGAAGACAGGGTCATCGTGCAATCCATACTGCGGGGCCTGCAGAATCCGGAGACCCTGCCTGAGCTTGGCGACGGTGCAGATGGCGCCATGGCCGCCCCGGGTATTGCGGCGATGATCAACGGCGCCCGCACTGGCAACCTGGAAACCCTGCAATTACTGGGCACAATGGCACAGCAGATGCTGAAGGCCGGCGGCGATATGGCCCGCCTGGCCGGTATTATGCGTCCGCTGGTCCAGGGCGAACGCGATGCCGACAAGTTGACTGAAGGCATGAGCGAAGACGGTGAAAAGCTGGTGCTCGCCATACTCCACGAACTTGCAGATCTGGACACCCGCACTATCAGCCACTGACGAGACCCGGTAATCGCCTTCAGTTCACGGAAAATTTCCCGATAACTGTCGCTGCACGTATACGCCAACTGGATCCTGGTCCAGCCGCTCTATCAGGCGAAGCATCCTGGCCGCAATCGCGTTGCCTGAACTCCCGGCAGAACATACACTGCATCACGGACAGAATCAGGGATAACGGGATGACTCAAGCACTTTTTCTTCGACAGCGCTGGCTGTGTCTGGCAGGACTGCTGTTCGCAACGCTGTTACCTGGCCTTGCAGTCGCCGTCGAAGGCCCTCACCTGCAGGACTTTACCAGCCACTGGGCAAGCTGGCTTGCCGTCGGGTTGTTCGTGCTCGCCTACAGTTTCGTCATCGCCGAAGAAGCGCTGCACATGCGCAAATCGAAACCCACCATGGTGGCCGCCGGACTGATCTGGGGCATTGTAGCGCTTGTCTATGCGGCAAGCGGTGACACCCATAGCGCAGAGATAGCTGTAAAACACAATCTGGAGGAATTCGGCGAGTTGTTCCTGTTCCTGCTGGCCGCGATGACCTACATCAATACCATGGATGAACGCGGTGTGTTCGACGCACTGCGTGTGTGGCTGGTGACACGCGGTTTTTCACTGCGCCAGATTTTCTGGATAACCGGTCTACTCTCCTTCTTCATTTCACCGGTCGCCGACAACCTCACCACAGCCTTGCTGATGTCCACTGTTGTTATGGCTGTTGGCGGCAGCAATCACAAATTTGTCGCCGTAGCCTGCATTAATATTGTGGTTGCCGCCAATGCCGGCGGTGCATTCAGTCCGTTCGGTGACATCACCACCCTGATGGTCTGGCAGAAAGGCATCGTTCAGTTCCAGGAATTCTTCACCCTGTTTATCCCGTCAGTTGTGAACTGGCTGATACCTGCTGTCATTCTGGGTCTGACGGTTCCCAGTGTGGCACCCGAAGCCAGCAGCGAGAAAGCCAAGTTGCAATACGGCGCATGGGTCGTTGTCGGCCTGTTTATCCTGACCATTGCCATGGCGGTATCCGCACATAACTTCCTGCACCTGCCGCCGGTGCTGGGTATGATGACCGGCCTTGGTTTCCTCAAACTGTACGGGTACTACCTCAAACGCCGTTCCCCTTCATGGGTCGAGGCCCCTGCCGAATCCCTCGACGGCAGCAGCCTGGAACTCGAAAAACAACCGCCCCCGACAGAGCAAACCCAGTTTAATATCTTCAAATCCCTGGAACGTGCCGAGTGGGACACTCTGATGTTCTTTTACGGCATCATTCTCAGTGTGGGCGGACTGGGGGCACTCGGTTACCTGGCGGTCGGATCGGAACTGATGTATGGCGATATGGGCCCGACCCAGGCCAATATTCTGGTCGGCATCCTTTCCGCAATTGTCGACAATATTCCCGTTATGTTCGCGGTACTGGCTATGCAACCGGCCATGGACCAGGGTCAGTGGCTACTGGTTACACTGACAGCCGGTGTGGGGGGCTCGCTTTTATCCATCGGTTCCGCCGCAGGCGTGGCAGTCATGGGACAGGCACGCGGCATCTACACCTTCTTTGCACACCTGAAATGGAGCTGGGCGATAGCTCTGGGTTACGCGGCAAGTATCTGGGTACACTTCCTGGTTAACGCGAAACTCTTTACCACCGCATAGATAGCAAAAAGGCAGAGTGGTTACTCTGCCTTTTCAATGCCTGCTGCACATTCTGTGCAGCTAGTGAGCCTTGTTTACGGCTTCCTGCAACATGGGTTTCAACTCGCCTTTCTGAAACATCTCCATGGCGATGTCGTGCCCACCAATCAGCTCACCGTTTACATACACCTGGGGGAACGTCGGCCAGTTGGCAAAGCGTGGCAGGTTCTCGAAAATCTCCGGATCAGCCAGTACATTTACATGAGCGAATTCCACATCACAATCCTGCAGCATTTGCGAGGTGCGGCTTGAGTAACCACACATCGGCATCTGCGGCGTACCTTTCATGAAAATGACGACCGGGTTACTTTCTACGGTCTGTTTTATTCGTTCCATCACGTCCATTTTGCATACCCCTTAAAATAATGTCTCATATAAACTGACAGCAGTTTACCCAGCAACCAGCGGTACAAAAAGTCTTTTTTAGCATGGTTATAGCCTGAAAAGGCCCGTTGCAGTGCAAGGCCCAGCCCGAATTCAATCAGGCTGCGTTATCCACGTTGCGCTGCAACCAGAATTCCAGTGCAGCCAAATGCCACAGTTTGCTTCCGTTCAGCCGGGTCAGCTTGTGCTCGGGGTCATCCAGGATGGATTTTACGTAGCTCTCGCGATACAGGCCGCGTTCCCGGCAGGCCTGCGAATTGAGCAAATCGCGCATGAACTCCAGAAACTGACCCTTTACAAATTTCAGTGCCGGCACCGGGAAATAGGCCTTGGGCCGGTCGATTACGGCGTCCGGCACCAGGCCTCGCGCCAGCTGCTTGAGTGGATGCTTGCCGTGTTCGCGCAGCTTGAGTTCCGACGGCATCCTGATGGCCAGCTCCACCAGTTCATGATCAAGGAACGGCACACGTGCCTCAAGGCCCCAGGCCATGGTCATGTTATCCACCCGCTTTACCGGATCGTCCACAATCAGCGTGGTTACGTCAAAATGCAGCACGCGATTGAGATAGTCATCGCTGTCAACTGCCTGCAGCCGTGTTTCAACCAGGGCACTGGTATAATCCGGCCCCGCATACGCGGGCGTGATCATGCGCAGATATTCATCATGATCGCGATCAAAGTAGAAAGCCCGGAAACGTTCCAGATCGGTACCGCGGGCCTGCTGCATTTGTGGATACCAGAAGTACCCTGCAAATACCTCGTCCGCGCCCTGTCCACTCTGCACCACCTTGACGTGCTGTGATACCCGTTCGGCAAGCAGAAAAAATGCAATGGCATCCTGGCCTACCATGGGCTCCGCCATATGATCAATGGCTTCCGGCAACCGCTCCAGCACTTCATGATTGGGGATATGTATCTTGTGATGCCTGGTCGCGTAGCGTTCCACTACCTGGTCAGAGAACTCAAATTCATTCCCCTGTTCATGGGGGTGGTCTTCAAAGCCGACCGAGAAAGTCAGCAGGTCATTGCCTCCGTGCTCAGCCAACAGCGCCACCAGCAAACTGCTGTCCAGGCCGCCCGACAACAAGACCCCCACCGGCACATCGGCAATCACCCGGCGGCGACGCACCGCTTTTAACAAGGCCGCACGCGTCGCCTCCAGCCACTCATCCTCGGTGGGCAGCGGCTGGAGCGACGATGCATCCAGCTGCCAGTAGGGGAACTCGCGATCACTCCCGTCCGCGGCAAGCACCATCATGTGCGCCGGTGGCAGCTTGCGCACACCCTTAAGCAAGGTGCGCGGGGCCGGGACGACGGCATGCAGGCTGAAGTGATGGTGCAGCGCAACCGGATCGATACCGGTATCCACGTTACCCGCAGCCAGCAAGGCCTGGGGGTTGGAAGCAAAACGAAAACCGTGACGCTCACGGCTGTAATACAGGGGCTTGATACCGAAACGATCGCGCACAAGAACCAGTTGTTGTCGTTGTCCATCCCAGATCGCGATCGCAAACATGCCCTGCAAGCGACTTGCAAACGACTCCCCCCATGCCGCATAGGCCTTGAGAACAACCTCGGTATCGCCTTCGCTACTAAAGCTGAATCCCTTACCGATCAGCTCGGTACGCAGTTCCTTGTAATTGTAGATAGCGCCGTTGAACACCAGGGCCAGACTGTTATCCGGATCGACCCAGGGTTGATTCGAAGCGGCTGACAGATCAATAACCGACAGGCGCCGGTGTCCGAACGCTACCCTGCCGTCGATATACTGTCCTTCGTGGTCAGGTCCCCGCCGTTCCAGCCGCGCCAGCATGCGGCGCAGAACATCTTTATCGGGCGGTTGACCGTCGAATTTCAATTCACCACAGATTCCACACATTGTTCAGCTCTTGCCTGTATCCAGGATACCCCGCCGGATAAAGCATCACGCCTGGTGACAGCATTTTCAATGCCGCCTTAACGATCATTAAAACCTGAACGGGGGATTGCGCTTTAGTCTACGGCAAACGAGAAGCAGGATACAGGGCTGAACCCGCTGACCTGCCTGATGATCAGTTTTCTGATTTTTCTGCAGAACGTGAGCTGACCAGGGCCAGCTTATGTTGACGGCCGGTTGAACCAGCAGCATCCAGGCAGCTGGAATGCCTGACAACCTGGTTTCGTCCATTGGACTTGGCCTCATACAGTGCTTTGTCCGCTGCACGCATCAACTGGCTCAAAGAACCCTCACCGGATGTCCCCAGGCAACAACTGATACCGATACTCACTGTCATCGGAATCTCCGAACCCTGATAGTTCGCGGGCGACTGGTCTACCAGTTTACGAATCTTGCTGGCCAGTGCGAAGCTTGACTCGGTGTCCTCCGCGACATTAAGGATCAGGAATTCCTCGCCACCGATCCGGAACAGATAATCATTGGCCCGCGAGTTATGCTTCAGCAAGCGCGCAAAATGCACCAGTACAGCATCTCCGCCGAGATGACCGTGACAATCGTTGATTGCCTTGAAGAAATCCAGATCCAGCAGGATAGCTGTCAGGTAACGCCTGTCGCGTACTACCTGGGCAAACAGGCCGGCAATTATCTCCTGCAGGTAGCGCCGGTTATACAATCCCGTCAGGCTGTCAGTAATAGCTGTTTCCTGGAGCTTCTGATGGGCACGCCTGACACGTGCCTGCTCGCGCCGCAACGCATCCAGCACATCGGCAAAGCGGTTCGCCAGTTGATCCATTTCGGTCTTCGATTCAGAGCGACTCATCACTGGCAGTTTTCCCTGAACCATTTCTTCTGTGATGTTCATAAGCTGACTGAACGGTCTGCTGATATTGCGCACCATCAACCAGCCTACCAGCAATACTGCCAGCACCCCAAGAGCGGTAAACGAGTAGGCCCAGCGCTGGTAGCTTGCCAGCAAGTGAATAAGAACTGACTCGGAAATACCAATCCACAAACGCGGCACTTCAGGGTTTGCCCCAGCGAAAGTCACCTTGCGCAGGTGGATATACTGGTCTTCTTCCGCCAGGACACGCGCGTAGACATCAACACCCATCCCCTGATAATGCGCATTGCTGCTCCACAGGATGTCTCCGGCTTTTTCAAACAACAGCAGATAATCACTGGAACTGTCTGCCTGTTGATTCAGCCACTGCTGGTCCAGCGTTCTGGCAACTACAGTGGTTGCCAGTCGCTGACCCTCATAGATGACCGGCGCCATCACGACCATAACCACCCCTTGTGGAGACCTGAAATAAAAATAGCCTCCCTCAGCGGATTTCAGGTAACGGAGCGCCTCTTCGGCAACACGCGGGTGTCCTTCACCCAGCAGCACTTCACCCTCATGGGAGATGATCAGACAGGCGTCGCTCGGTAGTGCGCCAAATTGCCGGTTAACATAGGGGGCCAGGCTTTCATGACTGGTGCCAAGCTCGAGAATAATATAAAGGTATTCCTGCAAGCGCAGATCGTCGGCAATGATTCCTGCATAGCGCAACAACTCCTGGCGCTCGGCATGCACATCCTGTTCCTTGCGCAGGGCAGCATGCCGCAAGCGCTCTTCAGCGCTTGCCACAATGACATCGTGTGCCGCTTTGAACGACAGAGTCATCATCCCTATTAATAATACGATCAGCATCCCTACATAAAGCAGTAATCGTGATCTGTAGGTCATTGAGTCTGTTTGTCGGCTGTTTCCAGTTGCAGGAGGTTATAACGTTCAGCAACGGCCTTGAATGCAGGCCCTGTCTGGACTTCGCGGATTATCTTCAGCACATCCTCACTGGGCGACTGGTTGGTAACTGCGGACAGGTTGCGGAAAAAAGGATAGCGTTTGTTACGCAGGTTTTCTGCGGTGGGCTGGTAGCCATCGACACTGAGGACCTTGATGTTGCTGTCAGGTCCGAAGTCCCAGGTCGAACCGATATGCCCCAGCGCGGATTTGAAATCACCTACTCGCTGTACCATATCCGCAGCGCTACTCACGTTGAGTCGTTTCTGTCGAAACTCAGCCGCATCAGGAAGAATCGTTTTCCAGTGCCCCGGTCGCGTTTTGCAATGCAGACGTGTTACCAGAACAATTGGTTCATCATTACCGCCCACTTCGCTCCAGTTGATAATATCGCCACGCATGATGCCCCGCACCTGCTCGGCGCCGAGATTCGAAACAGGATTAGCCCGATTCACTGCAATGAGGACCGGTTCCAGGGCGATCGGATATACCAGCAGATTTTTGCTGTCCACCTCTTCCTTACTCAACGGACAACAGACGAAACCAAAAGTCTCGTGACCCGGCGCATTTAACATGGCGGTCTTGATGCCGGCATTACACCCCATGCCAAGGGTAGAGTTGCGGCCGTGTAGTTCTATGCTCCGGCCGGAAACCTTTTCCAGGTCGGCTTTCAGCGAGTCAAATACCACCCAGGCGAAGTGCGCGCCGGCACCGGTAACAATCGCATCGCGATCCGCGTATGCACGCTCCGCCACACAAACAAGCAGTAAAACAGCGCTACAGGTACGCAGTAATGAAACGAGCCCTCTATTCATATAATAATATCGTCCGTACATTTAAAGTTAAATTATTGTCCAGCGACTCCCGATTTCGTCGCCCACAGACACATAACTATCCGTCCGGCAGCCAGTCGAATGTATAACGGCCATGCGTCAAAAATCTGAACTGGTTCACAATTCCGGCTATTGGTATTTCTTACACATTGATTAATAATGTTTTTTTAAAAGTTGCTCACTGCTATCTATGTAACAATAGTCACATAAATCAGGATTCGGGCGTCAAATATCCGCCGCCGCCAGGTGTTGAAATAAGTAAACGGTCTCCGGCGCTGACCCCCAGTAAAACTTTGGCGGGTAGAACCCGGCCGTTCAACCGGTTTTCGCCCGCTAACCCTGCCTGGCCGCCGAACAGTCCCCAGGGTCGGTGGCTACGCCGCTCGGTTAGTAGCGTTAGCTGCGCCGGCGCAAGAAATTCGTATTCACGAATCAAGCCGTCGCCACCTTTTTTGCTTCCGCCGCCACCGGATCCACTGCGCACACTGTAGCGGCGAATACGCAACGGGTAGCAAGCCTCCAGCACCTCGACAGGTGTATTCAGCGTATTAGTCATGTGTGTCTGGACCGCATCCAGCCCATTGCCCTGCACGTGAGCGCCCATGCCCCCGGCGATGGTTTCGTAGTAATCCCAACCACCCTGCGAACTCCTTGCACCCATGGCCAGGTTATTCATGGTCCCCTGGCTGGCAGCCGCGATCCGTTCAGGTACAGCCTGTGCCAGCGCACCCAACACCAGATCGACGATACGGCTGCTGGTTTCCACGTTCCCGGCGGCCACCGCCGCCGGGAACGTGGCATTGACCAGACAGGCTTCGGGGGCTGTCAGCTGTATCCGCCGGAAGCTGCCCGCGCAGGCCGGCGTTCGTTCATCCATCAGACAGCGAAACACGTAGAACACGGCTGCCGCAGCGACGGACAAGGGGCAGTTGATATTCCCTTCCACCTGGTCGGCAGTGCCGGAAAAATCAACGCTGACCCGCCCTCCGGTCACTGTCACACAAACGCGCAGGGGGATATCCGTATTGCCCTGCCCGTCATCATCCATGACATCTTCAAAGCAATATTCTCCGTCTGGCAACGCAGCGAGTGTAGCGCCCGCCATACGTTCGCCATAGTCATTCAGCATGTCCAGGCCACGCAGCCAGGCGTCTCTGCCCAGGCCGGTCAGCAAATCCCGGACGCGCCGTACACCGGTGCGGTTGGCGCTGATCTGAGCCGAAAAATCGCCTTCTGTAACAGCCCTGTTATGCGTCGCCGCAACAATGCTTTCCAGGACGTCCGGCTGCAACTCTCCAGCCCTGAGCAGCACAGTCGGTGGAATAATCAAACCTTCCTGCTGCAGGCAATGTCCAACAGGCATGGAGCCGGGACTCTCGGCACCGATATCGGCGTGGTGCGCACGATTGGCGACAAAAGCAACACACTGCCGGTCCACAAACACCGGCGCCAGCAGGGTGATGTCCGGAAGATGCGTACCGCCCTGGAAAGGATCATTCAACACCACCATGTCACCGTCTGACCAGGGCCGGTAAGCCACCAGCTCCGCCATTGCGTAGGCCATACTGCCGAGATGAACCGGGATATGCGCCGCCTGCGCACAGAGTTGTCCCTGCGGATCGAAAATTGCGCAGGAATAATCGAGACGGTCTTTTATATTAGGTGAGAATGCGGCGCGCCTGAGCACCGCCCCCATCTCATCACACACCGCCGAGATACGACTGGAAAAAATACCGAGTTGAATGGCATCCATGCTTTTCATTATGCCTCAGAAGGGATTTTACAGGCTGTTTCAGTTTGCATTCCCACACCCCGAACCTTACACTCCGCGATCCTGAGTGAATCAGTCGGTTTTTATGCCGGTTCGAACGTTTAAAGTCAAAACCTAATTTTTGAGGAGCAGTCAAAAATGAACCCTTTAACTTCCATCCTGGGAACCATCGTCTCCGGATTTATACTCTCCGTAGTGATCGTGTTCGCGCTGGGCACCTCTAGCGTCAATGTATTAGAAATTGAAGTCTGGTTCCATGTGCTGGCGGGTGTTGTCTGGATAGGCTTGCTCTACTACTTCAACTTCGTGCAGGTCCCGGCGGTTGGACAGGCGCTGGCTGAAGCCAATGACGGCGGCCCCGGCCCGGCAGCGATCAACAAGTACGTTGCTCCGCGCGCTTTGCTCTGGTTCCGCTGGGGTGCCGTGGCAACCTGGCTGACCGGTGTCGGCGCACTGGAGAATCTGGTTAAAGGTGGCGCAATGCAAGCATTCACCCTGGGTGAAGGCTTTGAGGTGATCGGCGTGGGCGCCTGGCTCGGCACCATCATGTTGTTCAATGTCTGGGTACTGATCTGGCCTAACCAGAAAAAAATCCTGGGCATGGTCGAAGCCACGCCTGAACAGATTGCCGGTGCCAAGAAAGTTGCATTGATGGCATCCCGCACCAACACCCTGCTGTCCATTCCCATGCTGATGTGCATGACCGGTCACATGCACGGCCTGCCTTTCTAGACAGCCAGCGCAAGTCCCCAAAACCCGGCCACAGGCCGGGTTTTTTATTTGGAAAACGCTCGGAGACACTATAGAATTCCATTTTTGCTATGGCGGCTTCTTCGGAGCTGCCTTTTGTTTTTGGGGCGCCGGATGACCGAACACCTGATGAAAACTTACCAACCTTTGCCCGTCAGCTTTACTCATGGGGAAGGCGCTTACCTGTTTGACAGCGCCGGCGAACGCTACCTGGACGCCCTGAGTGGCATCGCCGTGTGCGGACTGGGGCACGCTCACCCGGCTGTCAGCGAAGCTATCTGCGCCCAGGCACAGCGTTTGCTGCATACCTCGAACCTGTACCGGATCGGTTTGCAGGAAGAACTGGCGAACGAACTGTGCCGGACCGCTGCCATGGATCGCGTGTTTTTCGGTAATTCCGGTGCAGAAGCCAACGAAGCGGCGTTAAAACTGGCGCGCCTCTATGGTCATCAGAAGGGCATCGACACGCCACATGTCATCGTCACCGAAGGCAGCTTTCACGGCCGTACCCTGGCGACCCTGACCGCAACCGGTAATCGCAAAATACAGGCCGGTTTCGAGCCACTGGTGCCCGGTTTCCTGCGTGCACCCTACGACGACCTGGACGCGCTTCGCACCATCGCCGGAAACAGTTCCAGTGTAGTTGCGGTGCTGGTCGAACCCATCATCGGTGAAGGCGGTATTCGCATACCCTCGGAAAACTATCTGGGCGAGCTCCGCCAATTGTGCGACGAACACGGCTGGCTGCTCATGCTGGACGAAATACAGACTGGCATGGGCCGTACCGGCCACTGGTTTGCACACCAGTCCGCAGGGATACAACCCGACGTTATGACGCTGGCAAAAAGCCTGGGCAATGGAGTACCAATTGGAGCCTGCCTGGCGCGTGGCGCAGCAGCGGATGTTTTCCAGCCAGGCAATCATGGCTCCACGTTTGGCGGTAACCCGTTGTCTGCAAGTGCAGCGCTGGCAGTACTGCGCACGCTTGATCAGGAGCGGCTGGTCGAGCGCGCGGCGCAACTGGGCGAGCTGATGCTGACGCACTTCGAGCAGCGCCTGGGAAAACTCGACGAGGTCGTTTCCATACGTGGCAAAGGCCTGATGTTGGGTATCGAGCTCGATCGTCCGTGCAGTGAACTGATGCAACGAGCATTGCAGCGCAAACTGTTGATCAATGTCACCGCAGATACGGTGGTGCGCCTGTTACCGCCGCTGATTCTAACCGATGAGCAGGCCAGCGAGATTAGCTCAATGGTATGTGAGCTTATCGAGAACTTTCTGGAAGAAACCTCATGAGTACACGCAACTTCCTCACCCTGATGGATCTGTCACCTGACGAGCTGCGTCAGCTTATCGACAGGGCAAACGAACTCAAACAATGGCAACGCCGGGGACGGATTCATGAACCCCTTAAAAACAAGGTGCTGGCCATGGTGTTCGAAAAATCGTCCACCCGTACCCGTGTTTCATTCGAGACCGGCATGGTTCAATTGGGTGGGCATGCCATGTTCCTGTCGCCAAGGGACACTCAGTTCGGACGCGGTGAACCCATCGAAGACAGCGCCCGGGTGCTGTCACGCATGGTAGACGCAGTTATGATACGCACCTTTGAACACGAAAAAATCGAGCGTTTTGCAGACTATTCAGTGTCACCGGTGATTAATGCGCTGACCGACCAGTATCATCCCTGCCAGTTACTGGCTGACATGCAGACCTGGTTCGAGCACCGTGGCGACATCAAGGGTGCGACCGTGACTTTTATCGGCGACGGCAACAATATGTGCCATTCCTACATTAATGCCGCACAACAGTTTGATTTCCAGCTGCACATTGCCACCCCGGCGTCCTACAAACCGGATGCAGACATCGTCGCTACAGCGGGTGATCACGTTGCCCTGTTTGAACAGCCGCTGGAAGCTGCCAGAGGTTCAGATCTGGTGGTAACGGACGTATGGGCAAGCATGGGGCAGGAGGAAGAACAACTCGAACGTCAAAAGGAATTTGCAGGATTTCAGGTCAACAAGGAACTGATGAGCCTTGCCAACAAGGGTGCGTTGTTCATGCACTGCCTGCCCGCACACCGTGGCGAGGAAGTCACTGCAGACATCATCGATGATCCACAGAGTGTGGTATGGGATGAAGCAGAGAACCGTCTTCATGCCCAGAAGGCATTGCTGGAATTTCTGATGACCTGATTTAGCCCGGGCTGTTATTAGGACTGTTGATCAACCCTCGTGTGGCGAACGTCCTTACCCCTTACCAGGTAGATAACATATTCACAGATATTGGTGGCACGATCACCAATACGTTCTATAGCGCGCGCCGCAAACATGGCCCCCAGAATACTCGGGATGGAACGCGGATCTTCCATCATGTATGTCATCAATTCCCGCATCAGTGAGTCGTATTCACTGTCCACCTTGCGGTCCTCTTTCCAGACTTCCACGGCCTTGTCTGTATCAAGGTGGGCAAAGGCATCGAGCGCCATAACGACGGAAGTTGGGCGCGCTGCCGAGAAACTGACTATCTCGGCCCCTTTCGGGACGGGCAACTGTAGCTGCCGGATCAGGGCACCATCATTGGTGGAGATAAATGTTAGCTTCGCGTTCTGCTCGAATACCGCATCAATTTCAGCCTGTTCCTCCATCGCCAGATAGATAAGCGGTAACTCGGACTGCAACGCATAAACCCCGGCCTCATCCGTCTCCGGAGCCTCGGCCAAAGGTGCGACAACAAGAAAAGATAAAACAATATCAACAGGATAGAAAATATTACGCCAATGTCCCCGGCTGCCATGCCATAGCGGGCGACACGATCCTTCAGAAGTCGCAGGCGTAAATGCACGCTGCGTTTGTCATACACAATTGCACCAGAATCTAACATAGCGAACAAATCTTACTTGGGTAATAGGACGATTCTGTGACAGGGGAATGACATAGAATTTTCAATCGGTGGCATCAAATTTGCTTTATTCAAACTTAAACCAACAACTGCACCCAAGCCACGTGCCAGAGAGGAAATGTCAATGGGCGTTGAACACAGATGGAGTTCTCGTAAAGAGATCAATTTGGACGTAAACCTGTACTACCCGCCGGTCGGTATGATTAATGGAAAAACCCGCAATGTCAGCCTTGAAGGTATGTATGTCGATATCGAAGGGGTACGCATTCCGGCACAGGCCCGGCTGGAAATCTGCTTTACTTCAGATATCCGTGGCAAACCCGTAGAACACCGCCTGCCTGCCTACGTGGTCCATGGCAACGACGCGGGGATAGGCTTGATGCTGCAGCATGTCGGCTACCGTGAATTTGACGCTCTGCGCTACATGCTCAACGCTGCCTGAGACAGGCAACAGCATCTATTAAAAACAGTGAAGCTGATCCCGGCTGCTCATTCACGTTGTTTTTGTAGTCGCCCTTGTACAGTGCCTTCTTCTTGAAATACCCGTACGTCCTGGATACCGAATTACGTCCGCAGATCTGTATGGAACGCGTCTTCCAGGCGCCGTCCAGGTCCAGAGCGCCCCGGTAATGCTACAATTGTACGGCAACGGCCTGGAAATCACTCCGGACCTAGTCTGACTGGACATGCTCTCGCCATAGGCTACCATTCCAGCCAGCCCGGCAACACAGGTGCACCTTGATAACATGTGTCGAATAGCCGCTTATCTGGGAGAACCGCTCCCACTCGGTAAATTTCTGCTGGATCCGCCGCACAGCCTGCAGGTACAGGGCTGGGCGCCGCAGGAGCTGAAATACGCCAAACTGAATGCCGACGGATACGGATTCGCCTGGTATGGCGATGACAATCAGCCGGCTGTGTATGTGAACCCCGGCCCGATCTGGAGCGATCCCAACCTGCCTCATCTGGCGCGCACACTGGTCAGCGACCTGTGGATTGCCAGTGTGCGTAGCGCTACCGAAGGCAACCCGGTCAATCATGCCAACACCCAGCCGTTTGTCGATGCGGAATTCCTGTTTGATCACAATGGACTGATCGATCAGTTTCACAGCCGCGTCCGCCCGCGGCTGGTTGCCGAGCTGAATCCTCGGTACCTGCCCACAATCAGAGGGAATACAGAATCCGAGTACCTGTTTGCCGCCCTGCGCCAGCTGCTGGCGGAAGACCCGGAACTGTCCATGGAATCTGCACTGGCGGAACTGATGCAACGCATCGAGCAGTGGGCAAACGGATGCCAGTCATTACTGACGATAGTGGTAAGTGATGGTGAACGTTTGTATGCAGTACGCCATGCGCTCGGTGATGAACCACCGACACTGTATTACACCGCGGACGATGAAACGTTCCCGAATGCGCAGCTGATAGCGTCGGAACGACTGACGGAATCCGCGTTCTGGCAAGCAGTGCCGGAACACCATATACTGATACTCGATCCCGAGGAACCCCCGGAACTCCTGTCTTTGTGAGCACGGAAGCGTTGATTAACGAACTGGGCCAGTCACAGGCCCTGTTGCTGGCACTGGCAGAGGACGCCGATGAAACGACCCTTCGCAGCCAGTACCACCCCGACCTGAGCCCGCTGGGCTGGCATCTCGGACACTGTGTGTTTACCGAATGCTTCTGGTTGCACGAAAAACTACGTGGCGATGACAGCGTCACCAAACCGATTGCCGACCTGTATACACCACCACGCACAGCAAAGACCGAACGCGGCAGACTCCTGCCGCCGCGACAGGCATTGTTGGACTGGGCAAGGGAGTTGCAGGCATTCAACCTTCATTATCTGCGCAAGCTGCGTCCGGAATGGAGCGGCCACGCGCTGCTTGAAGATGACTACCTCATTCATTTCCTGATCCAACATAACAGCCAGCACTACGAAACCATGTTGATGGTTCTAACCGGGAAAGCGCTCAAAGAACACCAGCCCGACAGTAGATCGCACAGGGCGTTGCAAGCAACAGAACTCAGGCCTGAACTGATTAACATCCCGGCGGGTCACTACCGGATTGGTGGCAGCAGACCGGTTGCCTACGATAATGAACTCCCACCGCAACAGGCTGACCTCGGTCCCTATGCCATCAGTAAAACACCGGTCAGTAATGCTGAATATCTCGCCTTTATTGAGGATGATGGCTACCATCGCCGCGAACTCTGGCAGGGTGATGGCTGGGACTGGCGGGAAGAAAACGGGATTTTCTCTCCGGATCATTGGCGCAAAACAGATGCCGGAGGCTGGTACGCGGTCGGCATAAAGGGCGGTTACGACCTGGCAGACAGTGAACCGGTCTCCGGCGTCAGCTATTACGAAGCACGCGCTTTCGCCCGCTGGGCAAACGCGCGCCTGCCGCATGAATACCAGTGGGAAGCGGCCTGCCGGAGCGGCGTTCTGGAGCAGACGGGGCGGGTCTGGGAGTGGTGTAACAACAGCTTGCATCCCTACGAAGGCTTTACGCCATTCCCCTACCCCGAGTACTCTCAACCCTGGCTGGACGGCAAACACTTCAGCCTGCGCGGTGGCAGCCTGCACACCCGGCCGGCGATAAAACGCCCCAGTTTCAGAGACTTCTATTTAGCCGACAAGCGTCACATATTCGCCGGGCTGCGGCTGGTCTACTAGCCGACAATTCACTGCCGGTTGGTTTACAATCAGCCTATGGCTGATTCCAATAAACATAATACGGGCCGCCTTGGCAAGGGCATGACCCTTGCGGCGTGGATCATTGCACTGGGCCTGCTGACCCTGTTTTTCAATAACAAGCTGGACGACCAGCGCAACCCCAACCAGTCTGTCTATAGCCGTATCAACGATGCAGGCATGCCTGAAGTCATCCTGAAACGCAATCGCTTTGGCCACTATGTCACTACCGGAACGGTTAATGGACGAAGCGTAGAGTTTATGCTGGATACCGGCGCCAGCGACGTGGCCATTCCTGCAGAGCTTGCACAGGAACTGGGGCTGGAACGCGGTGCGCCAGTACAGTACCAGACAGCAAACGGTGTCGTGACCGCATACCGGACAATGATAGATAGCGTGTCCATTGGTCCGATGATCATTCGCGATGTAGCGGCCAGCATCAATCCCGGCATGCGTGATATGGACATCCTGCTGGGTATGAGTGTACTCAGACATGTCGAGTTCACCCAGCGCGGGGATACCCTGATTCTCAGACCCAATGAATAACTTTATCGCTCAACTTACCGAGTGGAGCGGTTCCCTGGCCGGCCTGCTATGGGGCAACGGACTGACACTGATTGTCCTGCTTGGCATGGGGCTGTACCTGACGTTGCGCATGGGACTGGTGCAGATACGCGGATTCCGTCACTCCATCGCATTGATATCCGGCAGATACAGCTGCCCTGACCACGAAGGTCAGATCAGTCACTTCCAGGCGCTTTCCACTGCACTGTCAGCAACTGTTGGAACCGGGAATATAGCCGGCGTCGCAACAGCCATCTCACTGGGCGGCCCCGGTGCACTTTTCTGGATGTGGGTAACCGCCTTCTTTGGCATGGCCACCAAATTTACCGAATGCACACTGGCACTGAAATTCAGGCAGGTCGATAAAAACGGGATTGTCTCCGGCGGCCCGATGTATACGCTATTGCACGGCCTGAAGATGAAACGCACAGCCGTGATGTTTGCCAGCTTTGCCCTGATAGCTTCCTTTGGCATCGGCAACATGGTGCAGGCCAATTCGGTCGTCGATGGACTGGGCTACCTGTTTCCGGAGATTCGCAATAACAGCTGGCTGGTCGGTGGCATACTGGCCTTCCTGGTCGGCATGGTCATTCTGGGTGGCGTCAGTCGCATTGCCCGCGTCGCAACTGCCATCGTACCCGTCATGGCAGTACTCTATATCAGTGCAGCCATGCTGGTGCTGTTCAATAATGCGGACAGGATACCGTCCGCACTTGCCACCATCCTTAATCATGCCCTGAATCCCTGGGCGGTCGGCGGCGCTGCCGTCGGTGAAGCGATACGCTGGGGTGTGGCGCGTGGCCTGTTTTCCAATGAAGCAGGGCTCGGCTCATCACCCATGGCACACGCAGCTGCGCGCACCAACGAACCGGTACGCGAAGGTCTGGTTGCCATGATGGAACCATTTATTGACACGCTGGTGATCTGTACCATGACCGGTCTGGTTATTATCGTTACCGGTGCCTATACCCTGCAACGCGACGACCTGGTTGGTGCCGCGCTCACTGCCCATGCCTTCCAGAGTTCCCTGGGTGTATCCGGTGCGAGCGTCGTAGGTATCGGTCTGAGCCTGTTCGCTTTTTCGACAATCATTGCCTGGTCCTACTACGGCGACCGCTCGGCGCGCTTCCTGTTTGGTGAACGTGCGGTACAACCCTATCGTGTGTTGTACACCTTCCTGGTCCTGATCGGCGCGGCGATTCCCCTTGAACTGGTATGGAACATTGCTGACATCACCAATATCCTCATGGCCCTGCCTAATCTTTTGAGCCTGGCCCTGCTGGCAGGGCTGGCACAACACCTCAAGAACGAGTATTTTTCACGTCCGTTTACGATAGATAACAGCAAGGCAAACTCATGAGCGAAACCAGCACCGACAGCGGGCTGAAATACCAGGAAATCAACATTGGCGATGGTGAGCTGTGTAAAGGCCGTGGCCAGACCGCCATCGTGCATTACACCGGCTGGCTGGAAGACGGAACTAAATTTGATTCCAGCAAGGATCGTGACGACCCGTTCAGCTTTCCCATCGATTGCGGCTATGTCATACGCGGCTGGGACGAGGGTGTGGTTGGCATGCAGGTTGGCGGCGTTCGCAAGCTGACCATACCGCCGGAACTCGCCTACGGTGAGGATGGTGCGGGTGGCGTTATCCCTCCCAATGCCACACTGGTTTTCGAAATCGAGCTGCTGGAACTCTCTGAATAAATGCTTCTTGAAGCACTGGAAACACAGATCGAACACGACGTACGCAATGCCCTGGAAGAAGACCTTGGCAACGGCGACATTACCGCCCAACTCGTCCCGCAGGATCGTATCTGGAAAGCCAGCGTCTATACATCAGACTCGGCAATACTCTGCGGGCGTAACTGGTTCGATGCCGTATTCAGACACCTGGATGCCACTATCGATGTACGCTGGTACGCCGCCGATGGCGATCCCATTAAACCACACCAGGTCGTATGCACACTGAAAGGTCCGGCGCGCTGTCTGTTAAGCGGTGAACGTACCGCACTGAACTTCCTGCAAACCCTGTCCGGCACAGCAACTATTGCCGATGAATATGCCAGACAGGTTAATGGTCTGCATACCAGGATTCTCGACACCCGAAAAACCGTTCCCGGTTTGCGTCGTGCACAGAAATACGCTGTCCGCTGCGGTGGTTGCCATAATCACCGGCTGGGTCTGTACGATGCCTTTCTCATCAAGGAAAACCACATCATGGCAGCAGGCTCCATTGCTGAAGCAGTAAAGAATGCCCGCACCCTGGAGAAAGACATGCCGGTTGAAGTCGAAGTGGAGGACAAGGAAGAACTGCGACAGGCCCTGCAGGCCGGCGCCGATCGCATCCTGCTCGACAACTTCAGCGTTGAAGAAATTCGCGAGTCAGTAGCAATCAACAATAGCGCTGCAGAACTGGAAGCATCTGGCGGCATCAGCCTTGGCAATCTTCGTGCTTATGCCGAGACCGGCGTGGACTATGTTTCAGTTGGCGCCCTGACCAAGGATGTTCGCGCCATCGATTTCTCAATGCGTTTTGACTAGGGGGGCAGGTGTGGCCGGAAGGATTGGTGCCGGAGAGAGGAATTGAACCCCCGACCTTCTCATTACGAGTGAGCTGCTCTACCGACTGAGCTACTCCGGCGTGTATTTGTTTCCGGCCGCTGTGGCCACCGCTGGGGTGTGCTGCGGGGAAGGCGCATGTTACCGGGAATTGACAGAATTTACACCCCGTTACCCGGCTAGCTGAATATACCTTTGAGAGTAAAGAAAAACAGGATAGACAGCGGGCCAGTGATTTCTAGACGCCCGAAACCGGCTGCTGGCGAACGCGAATAATGACCTCCACACTGTCCACTACGCTGCCCTCAGGCGCTTCCGGTAGCTGGTCGACAGGGACCTGGCCGGGGTCGATATCAGACAATTCGCCGCTGTCGATGTTGTAGAAATGGTGGTGCACGCTGTTGTTGGTATCGTAGAAAACGCGGTTAGGATCAACATTTACTTCGCGCAGAATGCCCTTGTTGGCAAACAGACCCAGGGTATTGTAGACGGTCGCCTTGGAGACCCTGCTGCCTGTTGACTTAACCAGGTCCAGCACCTGATCGGCACTTAGATGCTGGTCACCTGTCAGCAGCACCCGGGCGATCTGCACGCGCTGCCGGGTCGGCAGGATGTCATAGTCGCGCAACCGTGTGGCGGCTTCGACTTCGTCAAGGATAGCAGGCGCTACGGAATCACTCATTCAGTGAGTATACGCTGGCGATTTAGACAAAGTCCAGATTGGTCACTGGGTGCCAACATCCATTATATTTTCAGGGAGATAGGGTCCCTGCTCAAGAGTCGCAGGACGCCTGAGAACATGATCCGCCAGTACCCTGGCTGTTGCCGGACCCAGCACCACGCCGTTGCGGAAATGGCCGGCATTGATATAGAGATTGGTGATATGCGGGTGCGGCCCCACCAGTGGTGTGCCATCCGGACTTCCCGGCCGTAAACCCGCCCACTGCTTTTCAATCGGCAGCGCCGCCAGATCGGGAACAATCTCAGTGGCGGATTGCCGTAGATCATCCAGCCCCTGTTGCGTGGTATGTTTGTCAAACCCGACATATTCCAGCGTACTGCCGACCAGCACACGACCATCCCGGCGCGGAATCACGTAGCGTCCATTATATAACGCAATACACGAGATCAGCCCGGGCGGTCCTTTGTACAGAAGCATCTGACCGCGTACCGGTTCGATCGGCAGATCGATGCCGGTGGACCGCAGCAGCTCCGCACTCCAGGCACCACTGGCGACGACAAAGCAGTCAGCGCCCATCTCGCCCTCAGGCGTTCGTACTGCCTTGATACGATCAGCCTCGATTATCCAGCCCTGGGCCGGGCAATCCGTACGTATTTCGACACCCTTGTTCACCAGTGTGGCCCGCAATGCCTGCACAAGGCGCGGGTTGCGTACCTGCGCCACTTCAGGCAACCAGGCTACCGACTCCGGGACCAGACCCAGTCGGGGCTCGATCCTGCGCACGTCGTTGCCACCTCGCCATTCGAGTCTTGCCTCGAAGCGCGTCGCCCATTGCTGAACGGACTGCCGGTCATCAATATCCGCGATCATCAAACCGGAAGAGGTCCACTGCGGGTCGATACCGGAGCTCTCCTCGAGCTGCCGGCAGAAGTCCGGGTAGACGCGCTGGCTCCAGCTCGCCAGTTCATTAACAGGATCCGGGTAGCGCCAGGGATAAAGCGGCGACAGTATCCCGCCACCTGCCCAGGAGGATTCACGTGCCGGCTGCCCCCGTTCCAGCACCGTAACCTGCATACCGACGTTCGCCAGTTCGTACGCACTCAGCATACCAATCAGGCCCGCACCGATGACCACACAGTCAGTCATTGCGTTTTATTAAGCCGTACAGAAGTTGCCCGACATGTCTTTTCGGGACCGTCGGCAGCAGGGATGCTGCCGTCGAGCGTACAAGGATGTATTTACAGCGTGTCTCGAAAAGACATGTCGGGCAACTTCTGTACTCATTGGTAACTCCGGGGGACTTTGGGCCTCTAGCGCTTCCAGCATTCCGCTCCCGCATACCCTCCACTATACTCAGGACCGTTCGGGCCAAGCGCAAAACTCCCGCAACGATCCGACTGCTGCACACCCGCCGGCTGTGCAGCCACCAGGAAATCTGTAGCATCCGCAGTAACGATACGCAGCGTGTAATAACCATCCGGCGACTCCGCGGAAACCCAACCCAGAGCTCCAAGATCCCGGCTATAGCCCGGGTTACTGGCGCGCCAGCGTTCCTGCGCAAGCTGCACCAGTGCCAGCGCAGCCATGGCATCACCACGACGCGATTTGGCGACCAGCCCGGTGTAGGAAGGAACGGTAATAGTGGCGAGTAGCGCAACAATGGCCAGCGTGATCAGTAGTTCGAGTAATGAGAAACCCGGCGTGTTGGGTCTATCCATAACGCAACTCCTTTTGCTCTTTCGGTTCATCCTTGAACCTTTGGAGATTCCGACTATACTCGGCACGACAACATGGAACAAGTTGATCTGGAGCCTGATCATGGAAGATGCAAGGCATTCCGGTTTTACGCTTATTGAATTACTGGTGACGCTGGCGCTGGCGGCTGTACTGGCCGGTCTGGCAGTGCCCGCGATGGGCCGCTTCGTCGATAACGCGAGACTGCGTTCGGCGGGCGAAGCCCTCGCCCAGCAACTGCAATTCGCGCGCAACCATGCCCTTTCGTACCAACAAGCCGTGTATTTTTCGCTATCGGTCAGCCCTGGACAATGGTGTTACGGCTGGAGCGACAGTGAAGACTGTGACTGCAATGCTACCGCCTCCGCAACGGCCGTATGCAGAACACAGGACGGCAACCAGAACCTGATTCACCGTCAACTGTCGACAGCGTTCCCTGCTGTCCAGCTGAACACAAAGGGTTCCGGCACTTTACGCAGCGTCCGTTTTTCACCCATACGCGGCACAGCCAGCGCCGATTCATTCTCGTTGCGCAATGCTGCCGGTGAGTTGCGCATTATTGTAAGCCCGCTTGGCAGAATAAGAATCTGCTCAATCGACAATCCCGGTTACCCGTCATGCTGAAACAGCACAGCTTGCAGGGCGGCATGACGTTGATCGAATTGATGATTGCCAGCGTGATTGCCCTGATCGCACTGTCATCCGTTATAACGGTATACAGCGCAACGGCAACCCACAGTTCGCAACAATTGCAACAGGCACACCTGCATCAACAACTGCATGGCCTGCTGCATCTGATCAACAGCGACCTGAAGCGTGCCGGCTACTGGTCCTTCTCCCCCAACCTGCTGGCACCATCCGCTAACCCGTTCCAAAGCCCGACCAACCAGGTACACATTCAAACCTATGCAGGGGAAAGCCCGGACTCCTGCATTCTGTTTGCCTACGACCTGGATCAGGATGGTCTTGTCGGTGTCGGCCGCTGCGATGACTCAGGCTGCGCCAGCCAGACCGATGACGATAATGTCGAGCAATTCGGATTCAGACTGCGCGATGCACGGATACAATCCCGTTTCGGCGGTACCGACTTCGATTGCGAGAGCGGCTACTGGCAAACGGTTAATGATCCGGATATCGAAATCACACAGCTGCGCTTCGAACAGCGATCACAATGCCTGAACCTGGTTGAAAATAACCGGGACTGTACCCCCAGGTCAGCGCGGCTGATACAAGGGGGCATAGAAATTCTTCTCAACGGGCAACTAAGCAACAAACCGGACACGAGTATTACCCTCAGCCACTGGGTACGGATTCGTAATGACCTGCTCAGGGAAGGCGACAGCGATGCCAACTAACCCGCACTGGCGAATATACCAACAGGGTGCCGCGACTTTGCTGATCACGCTGATGCTAACGATGTCGATCACCATCGTCACGCTGGCTGTTGCCCGTACACAGCTGGTTGAACAGCGCATTTCCAGCAACGAAAACTGGAGTACCCGCCTGTCCTTCGCAGCCGAGTCCGGACTGGCAAGGGGCATTGTTTATCTGAACAGCACAGTGCAGGAGCTGTCCTGGAGTCAGGGTGATGACAACACAGAAACCAGTCGAATAACACTGGAAACGGACCAGCCTGATATCGGGACAGAAATTGTGTTCAGCCGGGCCGGGAATTTTGACAGGATGATTTTGGCGCAGGCGATAGCCCGCAGAACTGATGGGTCAAATATTCTGGCACACATCAGTCAGTATGTGCGTCTGCTCTCGGTACTGACACCCCAGGCGGAATCACTACCACCTCTGGTCGTTAGTGGCTGTCCAACAAGCTCACCCCAAACACTCGATATTCGTCCACAGGACGCAGACACAGAACAAGCCGGGCATGCAGTGTGGTCTGATACATCGACAGCATGCTCGCTGCCCGGATCGGTGGATATCCACAACGGGTCACTGGAAACCATGGATATGACTAATGGATTATGGCCGCTTGTATTTTCAGTCAGCACAGAAGAGTTCATGCTGCTCGCCGAACAGGACCAGTCTCTCCCCGAGCAGAATCGACACTACTGGGTCGCGCAGGAGTCCGGGCCAGGAGCGAAGCTCTGGAACCGGGACCTGGGCAGTGCGGACAACCCGGTGGTACTGTACTTCCCGGCCGGGGCCGGCTGCCCTGTTTTTTCGCCCGGGACCACTATATACGGGATCGTATTTATAGATGCCAGCTGCCCTGACCCCATCGCCGGCCACAACGTCTCGATCATTGGCTCTCTGGTTGTAAACGGTGACCTGAACATCGCAGACTCAAGCATGCAACTCAATAACATACAGGTTGTGGATAGCCTGCAGACCCGGCTCGATTTCCCGATCCTGCGCAGTGTGCAGGTGCCGGGCACCTGGAAGGATTTCCAGCCATGAAAAAGAACTTACGCGGAATCAGCCTGATCGAAGCATTGATTACACTACTGGTGCTCAGTATTGGTTTACTGGGTCTCGGACAGTTGCAGGCACGTCTCTGGTCTTCCTCGGGCAAGCTTCACGCCACCAGTAACGCATACTTACTGGGCATGGAATATCTGGAAATATTGTCAGCCAAACAGATGATTGACCCCGATCTGGTCGCAGACCCGCCCTTACAGGCCCTGCGCTCCGGCACACTGTTCAACACCGATGTCTCACTCCGCGATGACGAACCGCTCATCGAAGCCGAAATCCGTGTTGGGTGGGAGGATCGTGGTGGCTCACAGTCAGTCAGACTTGAGTCCGCCACGGGCACCGTTTCACATGCCTTCGATACGCGCTGGCTTCTGCCCACAGACTGATTTACTACCGTTCGTCCGCCTTACCCCACCGCTGGTCCCACGCCCACCGAAAAATCACTATAAAGTTTTTCCGAATAATTCCCCTATATAAAGGTTGAACAGGTATGTTCAGCTTCGCCCGGGTTTGTACCGTTAGTCGCGACTTACGGTCCACTGGTCTGAATTGTATTTACTGGGCTGACAACAATCAGCTAGGTTAACGCCATGAACGAGAAAAACGGTTTTACGCTAATCGAGTTAATGATCACCCTGGCGGTGGCGGCCATCGTGTTGACAGTCGGCATACCGAGTTTTCAGGACTTCGTTTACAACAACCGCCTGACAACCCAGGCCAACAGGTTTGTAACGGATATGGCGCTGGCAAGAAGCACCGCGGTAAAGTACCAGCGCAATGCACAGATGTGTGTAAGCACTTCGTACAACACCGCCAACCCGGCTTGCACCGGGGGAACAAACTGGGGTACCGGCTGGATCGTATGGATCGACAAAGATCGAGACAATGTAATCGATTCAGCAACTGAAGTTATCCGTGTCGCGGAACCTGTCTCAGGCACAACAACATTCACAAGCGCTGCCCGGTCAGGTTTTACGTACAACTCACGTGGATTCATAAACGCTACAGACACATTAACCCTGTGTGATAACCGCACCGCTGAGACCGGCCGGAATATAACACTACGGCCATCGGGCCACCTGAACATCACTCAACCGGCGTGCCCGTGATTCAAGTAACCGGAGACCCTAAAATGCAAGTCAGGTCGATACATAATTCCACACATTCGGGACAGAGCGGGTTTACCCTGATAGAAATCCTGGTGTCTGTCTTCGTGCTTTCTATCGGCCTGCTTGGATTGGCGAGCCTTCAAGTGACTGCACTGCGTAATGATCAAAGCGCCTTTATGCGTACCCAGGCCACCATCCTTGCCTATGATCTCGCCGATCGTATGAGGGCCAACACGGATGCTGTTACCAGCGGTTTTTACAACCCTGCCAATGCTGCGACCACGGCCGCCTGCACCACCACCGCAGGCTGCACCACCCAGGAGATGGCACAAACCGACCTGCAGCAATGGCTCAACGAAATAAATGTATACCTGCCTGCCGGTGACGGCTGGGTCTGCATAGACAGCACACCGGACGACGGAACCGGCTCGGGCGCGCCTGCCTGCGATGGCGCAGGCTCGATGTTCGCCGTCAAGGTCTGGTGGGATGACGAACGTGACGGGACCGCCCCGACCGAGCCACTTTTTGCAACGAGTTTTCAGCCGTGATGAATATACCACTACAACTACAGCGTTCCAGGCAAACAGGATTCTCTCTTGTTGAGATTATGGTCGCCATGGTGCTCAGCCTGATATTGCTGGGTGGCGTACTGCAGATATTCGCCTCAACGCGAACCAGCTACCGTGTTCACGATTCCGTATCCCAAATGCAGGAAACAGGCCGCTTTTCCATGGAAATGATGACCCGGGATATACGCATGGCCGACTTCTGGGGTTGCGCAGACGGCATAGGCAAAGTGACCAACGGCCTGGATCCCGGTGGCGGCGCAGGCTACATCGACTTTACGCTCGGCGGACTGGGTGGAACCGAAGGCGCAGCAGGTGCCCCGGACAGCCTGGTGCTGCGCGGTGGTTATGGTACCGGCATCAACGTGGAGTCTCCATTCGGCCCCCAGAGTTCGGCCAATATAAAGGTTGCGGCAGGTAACGGATTTGCTGTCGGGGATATCCTGCTGGTCAGTGACTGTACTGCGGCAGACATCTTTCAGCTGACCAGCGGCCAGCCAGACGGCAATGGCACACTGGTTCATAACACGGGGGCCACCGTAACGCCTGGCAACCTGAGCCCTGTCACCTGTACGGGCGCCAATGCGCACTGCCTGTCAAAGGTCTACGACCAAAATGCCGTCGTCTTCCGCCCCCAGCAGATCACCTATTCTGTCGGGGTGGGCGCATCGGGTGAGCCTGCGTTACTTCGAAACGGACAGGAAATGATCGACGGCGTCGAGGACCTGCAAATACTGTACGGCGAAGATACCGACGGCTCAGGTGCTGCAAATCGATACGTCAATGCAACGCAGGTAACTGACATGGAAGCTGTCGTCAGTGTCCGCATTGCGCTGGTAACAAGAAGCGCGCAGATAAATGTCGCCACCGCGGGTCAGAATTACTCCGTCATGGGGACCAATAAAGCGTCCGCAGATACGCGACTGCGGCAGGTATATACAGCGACAGTCGGTGTTCGCAACCGGCTACCCTAGAGGCCAGGACTATCATGCGCTTATACATTACATTCCAGACTGTACACAATCAACAGGGCGCCGCCCTGGTGGTAAGCCTGTTCATGCTGTTGATACTTACCCTCATCGGTGTCAGCGGTATGCAAGGCACCGTCCTGCAAGAACGCATGGCGAGCAACACAAGGGACCGCAGCATCGCTTTCCAGGCTGCAGAATCGGCGATGCGCGACGCTGAAGCGTTCCTGAATACCATAGTCACAACTGGCGGTTTCGACGGAACTGCCGGGCTTTTTGCTGACACCCAGACGCAACCGGACTTTCTTGCCGCGTCCACCTGGAGCAGCAACGCGACCTCGGTCGCTGCATCTTCGGTCTCCGGCTCCTATGCAGCGCCGCGCTTTTTTATAAAACAAACCGCGATTATAACCGGCACGAAAGGCGCCATGAATCTCAGGGGCTACGCAAATAACAAGGGCACTGGTGACGTAACCACGTTTCATGTCACCAGCAGGGGCATAGGTGGCTCCACTGACTCTTCTGAAGTGATTTTAAGAAGCTATCACGGTCGTAAATTCTAGGCTACGGAATGTCCAGACTGACAAGACTGCACACCAGGACCCGGATTTAATATGAGGCCAATCTCATGAATACAAAAGCATACACCAAACATCAATTCATCACTCTGCTGGCCGGAGCAATTCTTTACCTTGCACCTGTCGGGTTTCTGAATGCCGGGCCTGGCACGCTGTCGAATTCGCCGCTTTTTATCAGTAATGCCGTACAGCCCAACGTCATGTTTCTGATCGATGATTCCGGAAGTATGAGTTGGACCGAGCTGCTGAATGCCGGCACCCTCAATCCGAATCCGGGTGGCCGCAGTTATTCGAAGGCCGATATTTCTGAGGACAACCCCCCGGGAACGGGGAACACTTCGGCGCTACGCAGCACCCGTCGCTTCCTGTGCCGGGGCTATAACGTTATGGCGTATAATCCCAATACGCTTTATACGCCATGGATTGGAGTGGACAGCGCCGGCAATCCGTACCAGGACCTGACGCTGACAACCGCTCGCTCGAATCCCTACAACACCACGGAGACCGATATAAGCGACCACCTCTACTGGCCCTGGACAGACACCAACGGCGATGGGGAATACGGGGATGCTACTGTCTCGAGTGGAGCCGCTAACTATGCCGGCGACGAATGTGGCAACGTTAACAATAATGGCGATGGTGTAGCGGTCAACTCGTTGCCGGCGACCGGCACCACCGCAACACCAAATTCACAGCGCAACTACGCAAACTGGTATTCGTATTTTCGGCGTCGTGAATACGTCGCAAAACGGGCGCTATCGCAAATAGTAAAGGAATCCGACGCCAGGGTCGGCCTTACCACGCTGCACAATAACGACAGCGTAAGAACATTGATTAAAGATATTGACGACATTTCCCTGCCCGTCAATGCAACTGCTCAAGCTGACAAGATCGACTTGTTGGATAACCTGTTTCAGGTGAGGTCTTCCGGGAGCACCCCGCTTAGAACAAGCCTGGAGGACGTTGGTGAATACTTCGACGATAGTAGTTCGTGGGGCTCAAGCCCGATATTGACAAGCGCCCTGGGTGGCGCCTGTCAGCAGAACTTTACCGTGGTGATGTCGGACGGCTACTGGAATGGCAGCGACCCGAGTGTTGGCGATACTGACAGCACCTCAAACACCGTCTTTGACGGCGGTGTATATGCTGATGGTGACACAGCGAATAGTATATCCAACACCCTGGCCGATGTTGCCATGCACTATTATGAAACCGACCTTTCCAACCTCGCCAACATCGTACCCACCACCAACGCAGACACCAATACGGCGCAACACCTGGTCACTTACACAGTCGCGTTTGGCCTTAACGGTACTAAGTCTGCAGACCCGTTACCGACTGACACTGTATTCGACTGGCCTACTCCTGTACGCGACACCGCAACGACTATCGACGATATGCGCCACGCCGCCTGGAACGGCCGCGGTCTGTTCCTGAACGCCCAGAATCCGGGCCAGCTGGTTAACGGGCTCAGAAGCGCCATCGGCTCCATCCAGGGGCGTGTCGGTTCGGCCGCATCAGTGGCGTTCAACTCGAGTTCCTTAAGCACTAACTCAGAGATCTATCTGGCGTTGTTCAACAGCGAGCGCTGGAGCGGTGACCTGCTCGCTTTCCCCTTGAATTCAACTACCGGAGCTATCGGCGCGACCTCAAGCTGGTCCGCCGCATCCCAGCTTGATGGACGCAACCTGTCAACCAGTCCAAGAACGGTCCTGACCTTTGACGGGACGGACGGAAATATTTTTCAATGGACTAGCCTGACCACCGCGCAGAAAAATGACCTGCGTACCGGGCCGAGCGGATCTGCCGATGACGATGCAACTGCATTAGCCCGCCTCGGTCATATTCGAGGCGATCGTGCCTGTGAAGTTGGCTCAGCAGCCGCGCTGACATGCAACTACACCAGTGGCGCGGACACTTTTACCACCAAAACATTACGCCAACGCGCCAGCCGCCTGGGTGACATACTGCACTCTGCCCCCGTATTTGTGGGTAAACCCGAGGCGAACTGGCCGGATATTGCACCTTTTCCGAATACTACCGGCTCGCTGTATTCAGAATATCGCAACTCCAACGCCTTGCGCGCGGGTACTATTTACACCGGTGGCAACGACGGAATGCTGCACGGCTTCGCCCAGGCGTCCGGCAACGAAATACTGGCCTATATTCCAAACCCGTTATTCGCGACATCTGCTACTGAAGGTCTTCATTTTTTGACAGACCCAGGGTATACCCACAGCTACTATGTAGACCAGACACCCACGGTGTCGGATGTATACGTCAGGACAACAACTGCAGGGTCCAGGAGCTGGAAAACCGTCCTGGTTGGAAGCCTTCGTGGCGGTGGCAGGGGACTGTTCGCACTGGATGTTACCAACCCTGCAGCATTTTCAGAGACGGGCACCGCTCCCCAGGATGTTGTCATGTGGGAGTTTGACAATGCCGAT
>Ga0316187_10000415_pt1 | contig 33078 bp, 21 predicted proteins | sample CroRivburrow1_MG_FD_204927 | JGI IMG/M metagenome (GOLD analysis project Ga0316187, IMG submission 204927) | Coastal sediment microbial communities from Maine, United States - Cross River worm burrow 1 | ecosystem: Environmental > Aquatic > Marine > Coastal > Sediment | place: USA: Maine... | reverse complement strand
CATATTGGTATATTGTACGAAAGCAGTCGTGCCGATCTGGTATTTCAGATTGTCAATTTGGAAGAAGCAATTATGAAAGTAAATAATCTGTAAATCTTCAGATTTAAGTATTGAAATTAAAAAATATGAATAGAATCGACGGTTACATAGCAGCACCCTTCACGCCTATGATGGATGATGGATCCATAAATTTAGATCCTATTGAGGAGTATGCTGATTTTCTTATTCGAAATGGGTTAGATGGAGCTTTCATTTGTGGTAGTTCCGGGGAGGGAGCATTATTGTCTACAGAAGAGAGAATGTCTATAGCCGAAAAATGGATGGAAAAATCCGGGAGCAAACTTAAGATAATTATACATATTGGAGGAACTATTCTCAGTGAACAGCAAAAATTAGCTAAACATGCTGAAAGAATAGGAGCTTTTGCATTTGCTACTATGTCTCCAATTTTTTTAGGCCCCAAAAGAGTTGAAGAACTGGGAGAATATTTGAAACAGGTAGCACAAGCAGCTCCAAATCTTCCTTTCTATTATTATCATGTTCCTCCCTTAACCGGTATAGATTTGTCAGTTGTGGAATTGCTAAAAAGCTACGGGAAAATTATCCCGAATTTAGCCGGAGTAAAATTTACTTGTGAAAATATGTATGAATTTGATCAATGTAAGTGGATTGAAAATGGCAAGTACGAAATGCTTCATGGTTATGATGAAACGTTTTTAAGTGCTTTGGCTTTTGGATATAAGTCAGGAATTGGTGGCACTTATAATCATTGTTTTGGAATATATAAAGATATGCGTAAAGCATTTGAGAAAAATGACCTGGCTGAAGCACAAAGATTACAGCATGTTTCTCATTTATTCATCAACATCTTAATTAAATATCGTGGCAACATCGTTGGAGGTAAGAGAATCATGAAGTTTCTTGGGATTGATTGTGGCCCTAATCGATTGCCTTTGCAGATAATTTCAAAAAAAGAGGAAGAAATGATTAAACGGGAACTTGACCAAATTGGTTTTTTTAATTTCTGCAACAAATAATTTAGGTCTAACTAATAATTACACATTGGGACATATCAATTTCAAAGAATTAGTTAAAACACTATTCATTATTCTTATTTGGATTTTGGTCTCATTTCCTCTTTTTTCAGAAACCAATAGGAATCAATTAAGGTGGATTGGTTTGGAGGATATCCCTCCTTCACCTGGGGAAGACATTCAATATGGTATTGCTTCACCGTTTGCTGGCATATCAAATGGAGTATTGATAGTAGGAGGAGGATGTAATTTCCCCAATAAGCCAGTTTCAGATGGTGGTGAAAAGGTATACTATAAATCACTTTTTGTTCTTAAAGAGCCAAAGGATGAGAAGTGGCTTACCGGATTTTCTTTACCAGAACCGGTAGCTTATGGGGCATCTGTTAGTACAGATTTTGGGCTTGTATGTATTGGTGGGAAAAATAATGATCAGGACTTTAAAGAAGTATATTTATTAAGCTGGGAAGTAGATCATGAAAAGATTGAAATTACTCCCTGGCCCTCTCTGCCATTCTCAATGTCCGAGATGGCTGCTGACAAAATCGGAGATATAATTTATGTAGCAGGAGGAAAAAGTAATAAAAAAGTAGAAAATAATTTTCTCTCATTAAATCTATCCAATTATGGAACCGATAAGTTCAAGTGGGAGACTTTACCAAGTTTCCCTGGACCGGGTCGGGTTCAGCCAGTTGGGATTGGGCAAAATGCAGCGGAGGAAGGTCATTTTTATCTATTCAGTGGATCCAGCTACCCGGAAAAGAGTGAGGAGCCAATCCTATGTGCAAATGGTCTGGAGTATAATCCAAAAACACAAACATGGATTGAATTACCTGAAATTAAGCCAGGGAAAAACAAAATCTATTCACTTCATGGTGCCGGAGGGGCAGCTATAGGTGCTCATCAAATAATGTTTATTGGTGGTGTTAACAGGGAATTGTTTTATGAAGCCTGGAAGCGGGAAAGAACTTTGAAAATTGCCCGTAGTCATAAAAATGATGCTCTTTTAGATAGCCTGATTACAGAAGTAAAGAACTATTTTCTGCAACCTCCTGAATGGTATAAATTTAATGATAAGATTATTTTATATCATACAATTACAAAATCTTTTTCAATATTAGGAGATTACCCTTATCAAGCCCCTGCAGGTGCCCCAGTTGTACAATGGAAAAATGGATTTGTAGTAGTTAGTGGTGAAATTAAACCCGGAGTACGATCACCTAAAGTCCATTTCGCCACTATTGATGTTGAGGCTAAGTTTGGAGCTATAAATTGGTCGTTGTTGGTGATTTATCTTATTGGTATGCTATATCTCGGTTATTTTTTTATGAAGCGAGGGCAAAATACCAACGACTTTTTTAAGGGGGGAGAGAGAATCCCATGGTGGGCAGCAGGGATGAGCATTTTTGCTACTATGCTTAGTGCAATAACTTTTATGGCTATCCCAGCCAAGACATATGCTACTGACTGGAAATATATTCCATTAGCGATCACCATTTTTATAGTTGCCTTTCCCGTGGTAAAATATTTCCTGCCTTTCTTCAGGCGATTGAATGTAACCACAGCTTATGAATATTTGGAATTACGTTTTAACTACGCTACGCGAATTGTAGCAAGCATTTTATTTATAGTATTTATGATTTCGCGTACAGCTCTTGTGCTGTTTCTACCTTCTCTGGCTTTAACGACAATAACGGGTATTGATATTTATTTATGTATTGTTCTTATGGGTATCATTACCATTTTGTATTGCACCATGGGTGGGGTAGAGGCGGTGATTTGGGGAGATGTAATACAAGGTTTTATCCTATTAGCAGGAGCCCTCCTGGCTGTATACTTTCTAATTAGTGGCATAGAAGGAGGGATGGGAAGAATGCTTGAAATAAGTATTTCGGACAAAAAATTCAAATTTGTAGATATGGCACTGAGTTTAAAAAGTGCAACACTTTGGGTAGTGGTTCTTGGAGGTCTTGCCAACAACCTGATTTCCTATACGAGTGATCAAACAGTTATTCAAAGGTATCTGACCACAAAAAATGAAACCGCAGCAGGAAAAAGTATAATATTAAATGGCGTATTAAGTATCCTGGTTTCATTCATCTTCTATTTTATCGGAACAGCATTATATGTTTATTATAAGACACATCCATCAGATATGAGCATCGCATTAAATAATCCTGATTCAATATTTCCTCATTTCATAATGACTAAAATGCCTATCGGAATTGCTGGGATTATGATAGCTTCAATTTTTGCTGCTACCATGTCTACCATATCTTCAAATATAAATTCACTATCCACTGCATTTACTGTTGATATTTTTCAACACTTTTTTAAAGGATTAAATGATAAAAAGAAGTTGAAAGTAGCCCGGATTTCCGGGATAGTATTAGGAAGTTTAGGTGTAATTATAGCGTTGATAATGGCAGGAATGAATATTTTATCTTTGTTTGATTTCTTTAATTTTATTCTCGGATTATTGGCAAGTGGAATAGGAGGCCTGTTTATCCTGGGAATATTTTTCGGGAAGGTAAAAGGAAAAGCGGCATTCCTTGGATTTGGGACGGGTATTATTGCTCTTTTCATTATTAGCTATCAGACCGATATATCTTTTTTGCTATACGGTTTCATTGGTTTGGTTAGTACAGTTATTTTTGCCTTGATATGGACCTGGATTCTTCCGGCTGAACCAATTGATGTTCAAAATGGATTAACTTTTAAAACAATAAAATCAAAACAATAATATGAGTTTTTCTGACAATGAAATTTCAAAGTATATTCAAATATACAAGGGCGATCTTTTAACTAATATTATCCCTTTCTGGTTAAAATATTCAGTAGATAAGGATAACGGAGGTTTTACATTCTGTTTAAATAGAGATGGTAGCATCATTGATACCGACAAGGGCGTCTGGCAAACTGGAAGGTTTACCTGGATGTTGTCAACTTTGTATAATGAAGTTGAGCAGAATCAGGCATGGATTGAAGCGGCAGCGCATGGAGTAAGTTTCTTATCTGAACACTGTTTTGATGAGGATGGTAGAATGTTTTTTATAGTGGATGAAAAAGGAAAACCAGTCCGTAAAAGAAGATATGTATTTTCAGAATCATTTGCCTGTATCGCATATGCTGCTTTCTATAAAGCCTCAGGTAATGAGAATTATTCTCGGAAGGCACGGGCTTTATTCGATCAGTATTATAAATATGCTACCACAGATGGACTTATAGAACCCAAATATACCATGCATCGAAAAATGAAAGGTATGGGCGGTCCTATGATTGGAATTGCTACTGCACAGGAATTAAGAAAAAATCTGGACGATGACTCATATACGATTTATATTGATCGATGGATTGATGAAATCAGTAAGGATTTTTTAAATGAAGAATATAGGGCTGTTATGGAAACTGTAGGGCCCAAGGGTGAATTCATAGATCACTTTGACGGAAGGACATTAAATCCGGGACATGCCATTGAAGGAGCATGGTTTATACTACAAGAGGCCAAAATAAGAGGGAATGATCCCGATTTGATTAAGCTGGGCACGAAAATGCTGGATTGGATGTGGGAAATAGGGTGGGATAAGGAATTTGGGGGGATATATTATTTTAGAGATGTAAAGAATCTTCCCGTTCAGGAGTACTGGCATGACATGAAGTTCTGGTGGCCTCATAATGAAGTGATCATTGCAACCATATTGGCGTATCAGTTGACAGGGCTTGACAAATATGCCAGTTGGTTCAAAATGGTGCATGATTGGACTTTTGATAAATTCCCGGATAAAAAATACGGTGAGTGGTATGGATATCTTCATCGGGATGGAAGTGTGTCGGTACCGCTAAAAGGTAATATATGGAAAGGGCCTTTTCATATACCCCGAATGTATTTAATGGTTTGGAAGATTTTTGAAGAGCTAAAGAATAGATAGATACTATTTAAAATTCGAAACAAATTTCAATAATTCTATTCATCCATAAATACCTCTTTTAAGGTAAAATCTACCCAGAAAATTCCGCAATTCTGCTTTACTCTATCGGCAATCGAGTCACCGAGATTTTTCGGTGGATCAGAAAGTTTACTCCACCATTTTTTATCAGCTGGATATCCAACCTGGTACATTACCATGTTGGGATAAAAATAGTCCGCCCAGTAAGTGTCGAATTCATCAACCATATCGGACATGGTATCAAATATTTGGCTGTCGCTAACAAAAATGATTTCACCCCTATAGTTGGGAGGCATCCATTCTCTGTCCCAGTGTTTTAAAAACAGATTATAATTTTGGTTATGCGATTTTACTTTCTCCTCCCATATCCTTGCTGTACTGTCATTTACTGGAATACCCCAGCCTGGTCTGTCTGAATGATCATACCATTCCACATCGACACCAAAACCTATTACACTTGAATGATGTTTGTACCTGTTTAAAACCAGGTCAATTAATTTTTCAACATCAGCTTTACCTGGTTCAACCTGGAGAAATACTTTTATGTTGTTTTGATCAAAAAAAGTTAAATAAGATTCATGCTTGTCTAGCTCCTCAAAGTGAGTGTATTCATAGTTTTCTCCATTAGCAGGGAAATATAATCGGCAGGAATCTTCTCCTTTAAGCTCCCCAACTATCCATATGGCAGAGGCATCCGAGCCAGGAAATGAGGCTTTCATTTCCTCCAGAATATTTAACCATGTCTTGTTATCGGGAAATGGTCGAATGCCGTAACTTGAAGAACGTGCTCCGGCATATATAACATTCTTTAAATCAGCATTATAGTATTTCTTATCTCTAGTACAACTTGATATAATACAAAACCCTAATAGTATTATTATTAATTGTTTCATTTTGTGTAGGAATAATTGATAGAATGTTAATAGCGCTTCATTTATTTCGATAAATTTTAATCTTCAATCACCTATTTCACTTACCGATGCAATCTTAACCTTTTTAAGTTTTCCCTTTAAGCTGACATCACCTTTATAATCAATCCGAAGACCTTCAACATTTTTTAATAAAGAGATAATATCTTCTGAAACCAATAAATCTGCTTCAAGTTCATTGCATGATTCCTGGATTCGGGAGGTAGTATTCAGTACATCTCCTGAATAAACTATATCCCTTTTAATGATACCTATTTCACCAACGGTAACACTTCCAAAGTGAATACCTGCTTTAAAATTTGGAGTGATTCCATATTTTGCAACAAACCGAGAGGATTCTTTATGGATACTTTTTTGGATATTAAAAAAACAATGTAAGCAGTTATTGTTTCTTATTGCCTTGTTAATTGTCCAGGAGACCACAATTTCATCTCCAACATATTGGTATATTTCTCCCATGTGATTTAATATAGGATTGGTAATAGTTGTAAAAAAGTCATTCAAAAAATTATAATATTTCTTATGGCCAATTTCCTCAGCAATTGTAGTAGCTGATTTTAAATCAAGGAACATAAACACTCTTTTTTCTTCCGCAGGACGATAATATTTACCCCGAACCAGTTTCCATAGATTACCAGGTCCAAATTTATCATTTATTTGCATGACAAATTGAGTGACTGATATCATTAGTGTCCAGATTATGATGTTCTTGATCTGCCACACTCCCAATAAATTATTTTTCGTATCAATAAGAACTTCTTTTGAGAATATGGGCCTATTAAGGTTATTGGAAATAATTATGAGGGACATGGTGCCAGATATTATAAAATAGATAACAAAAAAACCGATTGCAGTATAAAGAAGACCATAGTAATACGGTCTTGTTCGTGTATGTTGTGAAACAGAAAAAACGAGAAAGGGCCCTCCCAATAAACCAGCAAGAAATCCTGCAGATAAATTGATATAGATATTAAACATAAAATCAATTTCTTCAGCAGTTTCTGGGGCACGAATCAACAAGGCATAGTATTCATAAATGAAAAGGAGCATAGTGATTAGTGACCAGGAAATTATTATACCAAATAGCTTTAATAATTTAATCCGGAAAAAAGCTGAGAATCTCATATAAAAGGTTTTCTAATTCAAAATCTAAGATATGAACTGACAATTATTATGAAATTTATAAAATAGATTTGTCAAGTTAAAATAGAAAAGATAAAAGTGTCCATATATATTGTTAAATCAAGTCTAATTGTTATTCATGAAAGATACCTTTCTTAAAATCATTGTATTAATCAATGCTGTTTAGTAACAATAATTGTTATGGCTTCTGCACAGTTTGTTGCAAGAAATGTCTTTGATATCCCTGTTATTGACCTTGCAGATGAAAAAGTAAATGGCAATTAGGTTTGACTAATAAGTATCAATTTGAAACATCATCGACCGAGATATATAATCTTATGAACTGAGTGATGTTGTTTGCCTTGAAGTTTAACTATATATCCTCCATATGGCAGATTCAATTCCTGAAAATCTAAATAGTGGTTATTACTAAAAGTTGAAGAATAAATGAATTTTCCATACATATCATATACTTCAAGGTTTATTTTTTCCACTTTATCGGTTTTAATTGATTTAATATTCAGATGCGTCTTAACCGGATTTGGATATACCCGGAACTGTTGTTTTTTTACCAGTCTCTGATCAGTGTTAATATTCATTACACTGATCGTGTCGTCATTGAAAGGTGTTCCACCAGGAAGAACAGATTCTCTCCAATATACACTCTGATCAGGGTCCCCTGTAGGATTAAATACTGTAGATACCAGTGAAGGGCCTTTTCCATCCGGATTTTCAGGCCAGGGAGTTTTATCAGAGTAGGTGAATTTAATAAGTTCATTACCTAAATCATCCATCAATAGAAATAGTTCACCAGAATTAGATAAATTCTTTTTATAGTTTCCACTAGGGTATTTGCCGTATAAGGAGTAAAAATCGGAAGGCTTTGAAGCCACTACATAAAAATTATTTGGTGGTAGTATTGTATTCTCCGGAAATTCATAGGTAACAGCAGAATCTAATACCAAACCTGAAAGATTAATTGCGTTTTCCCCACAATTCTTGAATTCAATGAATTCCATATCCTTACCTGATACTGAATCACCCTCAATAAAATAATCTTTTGGATGGTAATGTAATTCGGTAATTTTAAGGTTGGAATAATCTTCATGAATGGTTAAAAAATCCATCTGAAGAAGGGCGCTCCAATTACTATTCTGCTTTATCCTTGCTTTGAGAAGTGTCGTTGAATTCAAATTTAGATTAATTACTCCGCCTGATATGGCTTGGTCATATATCGATCCGCCAATATTTCTAGGATCAGTACCATCCAGGGTATAATAGATCTCCCCATTGGTATTGGGATTAATTAATTCTAACTGAATAGGGTTCTCAAAATAAATGATTGAAGTATGTAAAACACCATCTGAATGAACCTCGGGAGGCATGATATTGGGATATAGATTAGCTTGCACCAGCTGGTCAATAACAATATTTGTCCTGAAGGGGATATAGTTATAAATTACATTATTGATTTCATTCAACCAGGTATTTTTTGTCCTTGGCGAACTGATTGCGCCATCTCCCCAACGTGCAGACTCAGCAACTATAGAAGTATCAATTTCCTGAACTCTTGACTGCCATCTTTCTAAAACCTGTGACGGAGTAAGGGCACCATCTCTGAAAAAATGCTTGTAAACATGATCTGCAAACCGAGTTCTATATTCCATATTGGAAGTAAGTTTATAGTGCAGCCAGGCAGGGTGGAAATATTTGAATTCATTTACCTCCATTTTATTATCTCCCGTCAGGTTTCCTATATTAACCTGATTATCATACAATCCTGCTGAAGCATGAATTGGTTCGACCATCATGGAATGCTCTGCATCATGGGAATAGAAAGTGAAACCCTTCCCAAGGTTTTTCCTGCTATAAATAGCATAAACATTATTTGGTCTTTTATTTTGGATAAAGGAAGAAACAGGAGAATCGAAATTGCCAGTATAGAAATTAATTAGGGTGTAATCAATTAAATTATCAATATCAACCAAAACTTTTGAGTTCTTAATTGGATTTCCATTAGCATTTTTGCCTTCCAGCTCAAAATAATTTTGATTAGAAGCAAATCCTCTGATACATTTTCTCCAAACCTCTTGCCAGGCATCTAAATTTCCATCAGTAGCTTCTATCTCATATTGAAAATCATCAATATTAACTTTTACCACATCATAATCGTCGCTATTGCCGCCCAAATAACTTTCTGCAAATCGTGCCTCAGCTCTTTCCTGGGTTTGAAACAAGCCCCAGTACATGCCATTCAGAAACAGATGATAATATCTGCTTCTGGTATAGGGTTGCCCCATATCCTTTTGAGTATCACGAGAAAACACATCACGAACAAAGGTGTTTCGATCACCATTATTCCTATCATAACTCCAGGCATAATTTTGAGCAGTTCGAAGGTCTATCTTATCAAATTCATTTACACCTTCATTTCCAAATAGAGGGTATTGTAATTTGGCATTTCCATATTCCTCTCTGAAGAAAAGACGGAAAGCATGCTTTGGATTTTCAGGATGCCGGCTCCAACCTCCACGAATTCTTACGCCTGCATTTACCATGAAGCCACCTGTACTATCAGGATATATTAATTCGACTGAACAATTTTTTTCCCATTGAATGCCATGGTTTAACGCATTAACATAAATGCCGGAAGCAGGAGAGAATAAGCTGGCTATGCCAGCATTTAATGATATGGTAGGTATTTCATTAAATGATTCCCTGACCTGATCGCTATACAGAGGATTATCCACTATCCTTGAATCCATATCAAAATCCAGTACCTGACCATTTATATCATCTACAGGCCATTTACCTCCTGGTGATTTTTGCGTAAACACCTTATGAAGAAAAATATAAGTTCTGGTAACAGGAAAAGATGGATTGAATCCTTCCTTTACAATTATTGCTCTTACTATAACCGCAGGAGTGCTGTCTCTCAAATCAGTGATTTCCGGATCTATCGTTAAGTTAGCTGAAGAAGTGACCGTTGTGCTTGCATAAGAATATTGAGGGTGACTACCATCTATAGTAAATTGTATGCTGGCATCAGGGTCTGATGAGCCTATGGTTAGTGTAAAAGTAGAATCATAAAAACCTGCTGGATGGCTGAATGAAATTTGTATATCTTCAGGAAGGTCTGGGAGAATGGAATCCCCTTGTCCATAAACACTATCATAAGGAATATAGGAAAGAATAAAAAAGCCTAATATGGTAAAAAATAATGACCTGATAAAAATAACGATTTAGATAAACACTAAAGTAATTGAAAAATCATAAAGCAAGAAATAATATTTAAACCCGAAATCGGCATTAGAAAATTTATTCCGTCTTTAAACTGCTGCAAAACAGTTCGTTGGACCCACTTATTTCAACTCACCATAGCGGTGCTATACCTCGTCTCAATAAGTGTCTGTTTTATTGCACTTTAAAGCCTCATTACAAAGTTCTATTGCCGAATTCGGGTTAAAACGCAATAAGTATAGTGAATACATAATAGCACATATCATATCTATCATAAAATTTAATTTTAAAACTTCGCTCACAATAGTTGATTAATACTCGATTATAGAGTAAAAACTGTAAAGAAGGAGAAGAAATCTCAAGTATCAGATTGAGAAATTATTATCAATAACAAGAGGTAAGGAGTACAAAAAATATTGTCTATTTTTTTAATCTCGTAAAACGAAAGAATTCAATATTATACCCGCAAGAAGGAAAATTAATTGAAAACCACTTTTACTTCAGATTGTATTCCATCTTCTGATTTAACTCTTAAAGTCGCATCCCCTGATTTCCCGGGAATATTTCGCAGTACTGCAACAGCTTTTCCATAAAAGAGGGAATGTGTGTTATCTGTGAAAACATCATGTCCCATGGCATCACCATTGGCAACGCCCATCAATTTAGCAGATCCTTCAACCTGAAAACTTAGCATGTCCATAGCTAATGGGCAAACATTTCCTGCTGAGTCGACCATAGAAATAGTGACATAACATAAATCCATCCCATCTGCTTTCATATTTTCCCTGTCTGGAGAAAGTTTGATCCGGGTAGCGGTCCCTGCTGTTTTTACAACAGATTCACCTATAACATCACCATTCTTATAGGCGACTGCTTTTATTTCACCTGCCTCAAAAGGAACATCCATCCATCGTAATCGATAAGCGTCTATGATCTCAAAGTAAGGATCATCGTTTTCGTCATTTTCCTGGACTGAATAATCTATTCCATTTGAAATTTGTTGTGAGGTTTTTACCAGGTCAGGGTTTATTTTTTTCTTTTTCCCCAGGCTTCTTCCATTTAAAAACAATTCAGCTTCATCACCATTGGTATAAAGAACTACTGGAATGGATTGGCCTTCATAACCTTCCCAATTCCAATGGGGTGTCAAATACACGGTGTTGTCTTTTGGACGCCAAAGACTTCGATAATTGTAATAACTATCCTTTGGCAGGCCTGCGAGGTCAACAATCCCAAAATAACTACTTCGTGCCAAATGACCATCAATTGTCTTGGTCATTCTACCATATGGTGTTGGTTCACCCAGGTAATCAAAACCTGTCCATACAAACTCCCCAGATACAAAGGAGTCGATTCTCATATACTCAAATTCGTGCTCTGGAATATCAGACCATGGAGCTGCCGTTAGCATATAAGAAGTGATTTCACCATCATTTTTATAATCTGTTTTTGAATCTGTAGAGGATAATTTATATGCTCCCCTTGTGCCAAAAGCAGAGGCGGATTCACTATATATAATAGGCATATCAGGATATGCTTTCCTGGTGGTAGCGTACCGGCGTCCGTAGTTCCAGCCTGACGTTTCCAATGCATCAAGAATTTTTTTATTCCCATCAGATACTGAAGGTACATGACATCCCATGGTAGTTGGTCGCGTTGTATCATACTTCTTAAAGTATTTAACCATATTGGCAACATGTTCTGCCGCACGCCCATCCTTATCGGTCAAAACATCTCCTATTTCATTTCCAATGGACCAAAGGAAAACGCTTGGATGGTTGCGGTCTCTTAATACAAAATTCTTGACTTCTGCTTCAGCATAATTGTCAACATATTCCCCGGTTGAACATTGAACACCAGCAGTAGGGCCATATTTGTCAAATAGTTCATTAAAAACAATAATTCCCATTCGATCGCAAAGATCAAGCACTTCAGGAGCACATGCATTGTGACTTGTTCGCAATGCATTTACACCCATCTCTTTCATTATTTCCAGTTGACGCTCCATCGCCCTGGGGTAAAAAGCTCCTCCCAAAGGTCCATGGTCATGATGCAAATTCACTCCATAGAGTTGAACTCGTCTTCCATTTAGATGGAATCCATCATTGGCGGTCCATTCGAAAGTCCGCAATCCGAAAGTGGTTTCCTGAGAATGAATCTCCTTATTTCCATCATATACTCTTGCTATACAAGTATATAATTCCGGATGTTCTATATCCCATATTTTGGGATTTTCAATTTCGCAATCCAGGCTTATATTGCTCACAATTCCAGCCTCTACATCCAAAGTTTCGTTCAAATTTGTTATTTCTTTTCCAGCTGGATCAATGATGGTCAAGCTAATCCTTACATTTTTGTTTGAAGCAGTAGTATTTGAAATTTTAATATCAGCACTCACTGAAGCATTACTATTGCTAACCTCAGGAGTAGTCACATATATACCCCAAACCGGGATATGAACAGGATCTACTAATCTCATGCTGACCTTCCTATAAATTCCTGCTCCAGGATACCATCGGGAAGTATGTTCACGTGTATCCGCATGAACAGTCAATATATTATTGGAACCATATTTTGCGGCATCGGTAGCGTCAATCCAGAAAGAATTGTATCCGTATCTCCATGATCCAACTTCCTGCCCATTCAAATATACTTTTGGATTGGCCATAACACCATCAAAAAGAAATTGAAGTCTTTTGCCTTTTGCTTCAGCGGGGAGTTCAAAGCTTTTTCTATACCAGCCTTCACCTTTCCATGGTAGTTTGCCTGTATTCCCTCTTTCTGTAGGCTCACCAAATGGGCCATATATTGCCCAATCGTGTGGTATATCAACATTTTCCCAGGACGAATCGTCAAACTCAGGATTGATTGCATCAATTTGATCACCTTTAGCGAAAGTCCATCCAAAACTAAAAGAAGTGTCCCAGTCATTTCCAGACGATGCCATATCATTGTTAGTGCAAGATGAAAGAATTACTACGAAAAGGGTAATGATTATTAATTCTTGAAGGTGTTTAAATAAGTTCATAAGGTTGGATTAAAAAGTCAATTATAAAAATACATCAATTCTGCAACTTCCAACATAAACTAAGAACAATTATTGGCTGGATGAGGGAGTAAACTGAGGATGTTATTCGAAATATTGATTTTCATCATCAGAGTGTACCCTGTTTTTATAATAACGGTAAAGGAAAACATTTCGAACGGACATAATTTACACCAGGGTAGAGAGTATGAAGAACTTAATCTGTATAGTTATTATAATGATAATTTCGATATAGAATGGTATTATTTTCATTATAATTGTTAATATTTAATTTCCAATTTTTTACATTTTTCAATCATGAAAAAACAAATTTTCAATCTTTTTTTAATCCTGTTATTTACAAATTGCTCCTCCTTCAGCCAGGAAAACTATCCGGAAAGAATTCTAAGGTACAATCAACCCGCAGAATTCTTTGAGCAAGCACTGCCTATTGGTAATGGACGTATAGGGGCTACGGTATATGGAGGCATTATAAATGAAAGAATTCTTCTTAATGAATCCTCATTATGGGCAGGAGGGCCTGTTGATGCCAATATGAATCCGGAGGCATATAGGTATCTTCCTGAGATTAGAAAAGCATTATTTGAAGAGGATTATAAAAAGGCCGATAAGCTGACAAGGCAATTGCAAGGGAAATTTTCTGAATCTTATTTGCCACTAGGGGATATGTATATTGACTTTAAACATTCAGAAGATGTTGTCGATTACAATAGAAATCTTGATATACGGACAGGTATTGCCTCTGTTTCGTATAAAATAAAAAATACTGAATATAAACGCGAAGTTTTTGTCTCATATCCGGATCAGGTTATGGTGATTCATTTGTCGACTCAAGGAAATGATAATTTAACGTTCTCTATGAACTTTGATAGCCAGTTAAAGTTTACTTCCCAGGTTGACAATAATATACTGGTAATGCAGGGAAAAGCTCCAGTCCATGCGGAGCCCAATTATCGTAGAGGGATAAAAGATCCTATTCAGTATGATGATAAAAAAGGAATGCGATTTGAAACATTGGCTGAAATATTATTGAAAAATGGAACTGTTTCTCATAACAAGAATAAATTTATCGTTGAGAATTCTAACGAAGTTACCATCATAGTTTCTATTGCAACAAGTTATAATGGTATAGACAAAGAACCAGGTACAGAGGGCATAGATCAATCAGCCAAAGCCAGAAAATACCTTGAAGATGCTGTTGCAAAGAATTATAAAGAGCTCAGAGATTCACATCTCGAAGATTTTAGTTCCTTATTTAACAGAGTCACTTTGAATCTTGGTTCCGATCCAGTTCCGGGAATGACTACCGATCAGCGTCTCGTACGTTATACAGATGGTGAGAAAGATACGAATCTTGAAGCCTTATATTTTCAGTTTGGCAGGTATCTGATGATCAGTGCATCCAGGCCGGGAGGAATTCCTTCCAACCTACAGGGGATATGGAATCCTCATATGCGGCCACCGTGGAGTAGTAATTATACATCAAATATTAATGCAGAAATGAACTATTGGCCAGCGGAGGTTACCAATTTATCGGAATTGCACGAACCTTTACTAAGCTTCATTGGCAGGTTGCCAAAAACAGGTGAGATTACTGCGAAAACCTTTTACAACTGCAGGGGCTGGTGTTGTTCACACAATACAGATCTATGGGCCATGACCAATCCGGTAGGAAATTTTGGGGAGGGGGGAGTAGTTTGGGCAAACTGGTCCATGGCAGGACCATGGTACAGCACTCATTTATGGGAGCATTTTCAATTCACTCTTGATACTGCCTACCTTGTGGATTATGCCTTCCCGTTAATGAAAGGTGCAGCTCGATTCTGTCTTGACTTTCTGGTTGAAGGCCCGGAAGGATACCTTGTAACGGCTCCATCAACATCTCCGGAAAATAACTATATCACTGATAAAGGGTATAAAGGAGCAGCTTTGTATGGATCTACCGCTGATCTGGCAATGATCCGTGAACATTTGCTCAATACAGTAGAAGCCTGTGAAATTTTAGGAAATGAAAAGGAGTTTCAGCTCGAATTGGAAGAATCACTGGAGAAATTATATCCATACCAAATTGGGGAAAAAGGTAATTTGCAGGAATGGTATTATGACTGGGAAGATGTGGATCCGGAACACCGCCATGTATCCCACTTATTTGGCCTGTATCCGGGAAAAAATATTTCTACTCTTATAACCCCTGATCTTGCGGCAGCTTGCCGAAGATCCCTGGAACTGCGAGGTGATGGGGGAACAGGTTGGAGTAAAGCATGGAAGATTAATCTATGGGCTCGTTTACTGGATGGGAACCATGCTTATAAGATGTTGCAAACACATCTTCATTATTCTGATCCATCTCCGGAAGTAGAATACCGTGGGGGAGGCACCTATCCCAATCTATGGGATGCACATCCGCCGTTTCAAATAGATGGCAATTTTGGAGGTACTGCCGGAATTGCGGAGATGTTACTTCAAAGCCATAATGGCGAGGTTCATTTACTTCCTGCTCTACCCGATGCCTGGAGCGATGGCAGTGTAAAAGGACTACGGGCGAGGGGAGGATATACCGTAGATATTGTGTGGAAAGAAGGGAAGCTGAAATCAGCGGAAATAGTACCAGATTTTGATGGAAGTATGATTGTTAGATACAATGGGAACATTAACACATACAATGTGATCAGAATGGAAAGATTGAAAATTGAATAAACATTAAGGAAATTAATTAGACATATTGATGTAGTTTAGCGTCATAGTTAGAATAAGTGAAAATGAAGTTTAAAGCATTTTATTTATCATTATATATATTGGGATTGATAAGTATGCCATGTATTGATGATCATTTATCTCAATATGAATCTTCAGGAATTGAAATCACGTCTATTGATCTGAATGAATCTCATATTGATTTATGCTCTCCATTTTGCTTCTGTCAATGTTGTCAGACCTATTCAAGACCTGAAATACAATTAAATTTTACTGGTAAATTGAATGGGCTCTCATTGGTTACCAGAACTTCCCTGGAAAATCAAACAATTTTTACCATTTCTCATTGGCATCCGCCAAAAGTATAGCATTTACAACATATTATTTATTTATATGGTTCTGCTGAGGCAGTGCTATTATTCACGATTCAATATATCGTAAATGTTAGATTATGATTAATCAGATAATACTTTTTTCAATTAATAACAAGGCCTTTATAGCTTTGATGACTGTCGCAATAATCATTGCTGGTATTTATTCCATGACCAGGGTTCCATTGGATGCGGTTCCTGATATTACCAATAATCAGGTTCAAGTGATTACAAGCACACCCAACCTGTCAACTGAGGATATTGAACAATTTATTACATCGCAGGTTGAGTTAGGAGTTTCTAATCTTCCCGGCGTTGTGGAGATAAGATCCATATCCAGGTTCGGTTTATCCGTAGTTACTATTGTTTTCAAAGATGATATGGGCACCTATTTGCCTCGTCAATTAGTAACGGAGGCCTTGGCAGAAATAAAGGATGTGATCCCGGAGGGTTTTGGTGAACCTGTATTATCACCTATTACAACAGGATTGAGTGAAATATATCAATATACTTTAGAGAAAGATTCGGCTTTTGAAACGGCATATGACGATACTGACTTACGTACTATCCAGGACTGGATCGTTAACCGACAAATGGCTATGGTGCCTGGAGTTGTTTCTTTAAACTCTTTTGGAGGTAAAATAAAACAATATGAAGTAGCGGTTAATCCTAATAAACTTCAAAGTCTGAATCTCACCATAAAGGACGTGTTTTTAGCCCTGGAAGAAAATAATGAAAATACCGGAGGCGCTTATATTGAGAAAGATCATCGGGCCAATTTCATCCGCGGGGAAGGATTAGCAAGGTCATTTAAAGATATTGAAAATATCGTAGTAAAGAATTCAGATGGAAGCCCGGTATTTATTCGTGATATAGCTCATGTTCAATATGGGAGTCAGGTTAGGTATGGTGCATTTACAAAGAATGGTAAAGGGGAAGCAGTGGGTGGTATCGTGATGATGTTGAAAGGGGCTAATTCTAATGATGTGATCAAGCGGGTAAAAGAGCGAATGGAGCTAATTGAAAAATCTCTTCCGGAAGGCATATATATATCCCCATTCCTTGATAGAAGTGAATTGATAAAGAAAACTACCAGTACTGTCACTAAGAATCTTACGATAGGAGCAATCATAGTCATTTTTGTATTGGTCCTTATTCTTGGAAATCTTCGCGGGGGATTGATTGTCGCTTCCACTATTCCTCTTGCCTTGTTATTTGCTTTTATCATGATGCATATTTTTGATGTATGGGCTAACCTGATGAGTCTTGGTGCAATTGATTTTGGTATTCTGGTGGATGGCGCGGTGATTATTGTAGAAGGCATGATTTTTTACCTGCATAAGGATTCTTTAATTGGTAAAAGATTACCAGGAGTAAAACGAGATAAAATTGCTTTCAAATCAGCCAGCAAAATGATGAATTCAGCGTTTTTTGGTCAACTTATTATTCTCATCGTTTTTCTTCCTATCATGGTATTGCAGGGTGTTGAAGGCAAAATGTTCAAGCCGATGGCTTTTACATTTGGATTTGCCGTATTAGGTGTTTTAATCCTTTGCCTTACTTATATTCCTATGATGTCAGCAGTGTTTTTGCAGCCGCCCAAAACAAAGAAAAAAACAGTGGGTGATAAAATAGTTTCTGTATTAGAATTGGCATATCAAAAGATTATATATAGTGTTCTCAATGCCAGTAAATGGGTGGTTTCCATTACAGTTTTGATATTTTTTCTGGCACTGGCAATATTCGGTCGGATGGGAGCTGAATTTATGACACAAATTGATGAAGGTGATTTTGCCTTCCAGGCTTTCCTTAAGCCAGGCACTTCCCTTTCTGATGTCATTCGAACTTCCACTCAAATTGAAAAACTTATCGTGGATAAATTTCCGGATGAGGTACAATCCATACAAAGCAGAATCGGTGTAGCTGAAATTCCAACTGATCCAATGCCAATAGATATAGCTGACATATTCGTAAATCTAAAGCCTGAAGATCAATGGATTAAAGCAGAATCAAAAAATGAATTGATCGGAAAAATACGACTTGAGGTTGAAAATATACCTGGAGTGAATTTTGAATTTACCCAACCTATTCAAATGAGGTTTAACGAACTTCTAACAGGTATTCGTGAGGATGTGGCGGTTAAGTTGTATGGAGACAATCTGGATATCCTGGCGGAGAAGACGTATGAAATCGGAGAACTTATTTCCGGCATTCAGGGAGTGGCAAGCATAAAAAGGGAGACCATATCGGGATTACCCCAAATTATAGTCAGGTATGATCGTAATAAGCTCGGACAGTATGGATTAAAAATAAAAGATCTGAATCAAGTTATAGAAACGGCCTTTAGTGGAGGGATTGCAGGTGTTATTTTTGAAGGAGAGAAAAGGTTCGATCTGGTAGTGAGACTTGATGAGGAACATCGAAACAGTATTGAAGATATAAAAAACCTCTATGTAAATTTAGAAGATGGAATACAAATACCCCTTAATGAAGTAGCAGATATAAGTTATCAGCCTGGGCTGATGCAGATTAGCAGAGATAACACAAATAGAAGATCCTATGTTGGAATTAATGTAGAGGGAAGGGATATTAAATCTCTGGTGGAGGAAATAAAAGCAAATCTTGACCAAAATCTGGTTCTTCCACCAGGTTATTACATCAGGTATGGCGGGGCCTTTGAGAATCTGGAACGGGCTACAAAAAGACTTAAATTGGTTGTCCCAATGGCATTGGTATTGATTTTTATATTGGTATTTTTTGCTGTAAAATATTTCAGACAGACATTAATGATTTATGTAGCTATTCCTTTGGCAACATTAGGAGGGGTGTTTTCATTATATCTCCGAGATATGCCATTCAGCATATCCGCCGGGATTGGATTTATAGTATTGTTTGGTGTTGCTATATTGAATGGATTGGTCTTGATAAATGGATTTAATGAGCTTAAAGAGGAGGGAGCTTATAGTATTCGCGATATCGTTATCAAAGGATCTATACGAAGAATACGGCCAATATTGTTAACAGTGTCAACTGATATTCTGGGATTTTTGCCAATGGCTATTTCTACCTCCGCGGGTGCTGAAGTACAACGTCCACTGGCAACTGTAGTTGTCGGTGGAATGTTCACAGCAACTATGTTAACTCTGATTATAATGCCAATACTCTATATGTGGGTCGAATCAAAGAAATTTAAAAACTCGAGAAATGAAAAATAATATAAACCTCGCTTTTATTTTAATACTATTGACAATGATGTCAACTTATTTAAGAGCGCAAAATATCGTAATTTCTTTACAGGAAGCTATAGAGATAAGCAAGCAAAATTATCCTTCGATGGAAGCCGCTCAGTGGAATATTGAAAAACAAAAAGCATTCAAAAAAGTAGCTGTTGATCTTGGTAGAACTGGAATTTTTACTGGGAATGAGGAGTATAATAAAGAATTTGATGGTATACAGACCGTTATAGGTTTTCGGCAGGAAGAAATAGATGTCTTCAGCATTCCGGCAAAGACAAAAATGGCCAAATCCGGTACGGAACTGGCTATTTCGGAAAGGAATATGAAAATGGCAACCCTGATCCGCGATGTTACAATAGCCTACAATAAAGTAGTTGTCTTAAAACAAACCTATCTATTATTTCAATCACTTGATACACTATATGCTGATTTTTTAAGAGCAGCTGAATTGCGATATAATACACAGGCAACATCAAGGCTGGAGTATCTATCGGCTTCCGCGAAACAAAAAGAAATTCTAGTAAATTTAAGAAGGGTAGAAAGTAATTTAGCAGGCTCATATGCTATTTTAAATCAATATTTATCCATTGAAGAAAGGTTTGATGTGGATCAAGCAGAAGCTATTTCGTATGCTATTGTATCAGAAAACAATATTGTAGATACATTATCTCATAATCCTCTGCTTGAATATTATACGAATGCTATTGATTTTTCAATGAATAGCATTAAGGTAAATAAAGCTGGTTTTTTACCCAAAATTGATCTCATGTATGGGATACAGAAAGTTGAAGGTGTATCCGGTTACAATACTTTTCAGGCAGGAATATCTCTTCCGCTATTGTTTTTTTCACAAAATGGGAAAAACAAGGTGGCTTATGCTGATTATCAAATTGTAAGCAAGGAAAGAGATCAGGCAGCTCTGGAAATAAATGCCATATATCTTGAAAAACTAAGTTATTTAAGCGCCTTGGAAGATGTACTTGAATATTATTTGAATGAGGCCTTACCTTTATCCAATGAGCAAATAGAAGCTGCAAGATTGGGATACAAGCTTGGAAGCATAGATTATATTCAATTCATCCAAAATATAGAAACAGCAATAAATACAAAGAGAGAATTCCTGAAACAGCAGGGTGAATTCCTCGACATATCAGCAGAAATAAAATATTTAACAGGTATTTATCCTTAGAAAAATGAACATATATAAATATTATACATTAATTCTTCCTTTGATACTTTTTTTTGCATGTAATAAACAAGAAAAAGTTAAAACTGAAGAAGATGAAATTGACATTCATAGTGAGAATGTCGTTCATTTAAACAAACAGCAGCAGAAAGCACTGGATTTAAAATTGGGGACCATTCAATATCGGAATTTTTCATCCATAGTAAAATCTAACGGTACTTTGGATGTTGATCCAGATAAGAGTGCTGAAGTAAATGCCTTTATTGGTGGAAATGTTAAGGATATCCTTGTTTTCCATGGAGATGAAGTTAGAAAAGGTGACGTGCTGGCCGTACTTGAACATCCAAACTATATTGAGCTGCAGGAAGAAATGGTGAGGGTCGCCAGTAACCTGGAATATCTGGAGCAGGAGCATGCCCGACAAAAGGAATTATTTGATAATGATGTAGGATCTGGAAGAGATTATCAGAAAATAAAAGCAGAATACACCTCCTTGAAATCGAGGTATCAGGGATTAATTGCACGATTAGATATGCTTAATCTGGATTATAAAGATGTCCTGGCTGGAAACATAAGTCGAACAATATCCTTACAATCACCAATATCAGGATATGTTAATGATATAAATGTTAAAATTGGCGCCTATGTAGATGAAAGAAATAAATTATTTGAAATAGCTGATAACAGTCATCTTCATCTGGATATATTGATTTATGAAAAAGATGTTAAATTGGTTAAAGTAGGTCAAATAATCCATTTTACGGTTGCAAGTGATACAAATGAAGAGTTTACAGCCGAGATATTTGCCATAGGCAAAGAACTCGAAAAAGATAAGAGGGCCATTCATGTACATGGTCATATTAAGGATCAACCGGAATATTTCTTTCCTGGGATGTATATATCCGGTCATATTCATACGGATGAGGAGCGAACCATGGCACTTCCCCTTGATGCCGTCGTATCAGAAGGTACAAAATCATATATTTTTATTGAAGATTCAGAACAGGCAAAAGGTTCAGATGATCAGGAAATTACCTTAAAAATGATTGAAGTGATAATTGGCTTAAAAGATGAAGGATTTGTTGAGATAAAACTGATCGATTCTTTACCGGAGGCTACAACAGTGGTATATAATGCTGCGTATTATCTTTATGCAGATTTGAATAATGAATCCTCAGGGCACGAACATTGAGGATTCATTATTAAGGATTGAAAATTTTGTAAATGGTCGTGCCCTGAAATCAGAATCACATGAAGAAGGAATGGAATCTGATATTATATAATTATATTCCTCAGAGTCAATTGAATCGGGCTCTGAGGGAGAGTAAGAGTTTATAAATGGTGCTAAACAATTTTAAGCATCATCTAATTTTGATTTTAACTGTTTAAGAGCGCTTTGTAAATCATCAGGCTTTTCCTTTATATAATTCTCAATAGATTGTTTTAAATCCTCAAGTTTGTCTTTAGCAGTTTCTTTAATATGACTTACTTTCTTTTTGATCTTTCTCAATCTAAGTGAAACCATTATCATAGTTATTCCAATCATCAGAAGTGATATGGAAGTAAAAATAATAATCATAGAGGCTCCAAATATAGGATTTAAGATCATTGTCATACCTAATAAAGTATTTACAATACCCATAAACAGAACCCATCCCCAGTTTGGGATCTTATGTGATTTGAGATCAAAAGAGGTCCCGATGATTAAACTGCCTTTCATAACGATCCAAAAACCAACATAAAGCGGTAGAATTGTCATTGATAAACTGGGATGCATTAAAAGTCCTATTCCGACAAGTGTCGAAATAATACCAGTTGCCAATTGCCATCCCCATCCTTCTAAGGTCTTGCTATTTGAAAGTGCAAGTGCAATACTTCCAATACCATCAATAAGGATAAAGGCAGCGAAAAAAATGCTTAAGGTCAGATAACTTTCAGCAGGAACTGTGTAAACATAAAAAGATCCCAGGATAAACAGAATTCCCAAGATAAGATATATCCACCAGTTGTTAATTGTACTTTTTAATTCTTGTATTACATTCATAGGTTCATTTATTTGATGTATAATCTTCAATATAATATTATTAGCCAGCTTTTTCAGACTTCAACATTATTTTTTGAAAATTTACCAGTTAATTATTAAATCACAATTCAATTCTACATCATCAATTAGTGCACCTAATTTTTTATAAAATTTCATTGCATGAGTATTCCATCTTGATACCTGCCAACGAACCCGGTTGCATTTTTCTTTTTTTGCAATGTCAAATACTGTTTGCATCAACCTGAAGCCAACCTGGTTCCCTCGAAAGGCTTCAGTTACAAATACATCATCCAGGTATATGGATTTGCCAACCCAGGAGTAATAAACCAGTGAGTAACTTGTATATCCTATTACATCATCGTCTTCATTCACCGCTACATAGCAATTAATATAATCTTTTTGAGCGATCATTTCTTCCAGAGTAATTTTTATCTTTTCCGGTGTTTTTTGAAAAATGGAAAACTCTTTAATTAGCTTATGGATCGCAGCATAATCACTGATGGTAGCTTTACGTATTATTATATTCATAGAATGAAAGATGTATCAAAAAAATAATCAATAATCAAATCCCAATATCCAAATTCGATAATAAATGAACTATGGAATTTTTGGCATTGAGAGTTTTAAATTGTTTGGACATTGTTGTCGTCTACTGATCATTAATTAGAATTGATAGGAAACACCAGTCAATTCTTCAGACGCTTCCCAAAGCTTCATTGAGTCATCCTTGTTGTGAGAAGCCTCATTTGATTTTACTAAAACCGGGAAACCTGTCATTTCACCAAAACCGTCTGGTCCGTAATATTCTCCACCTTTAACATTATGATCAACGGAAGCTCTGATTTGTGGCAGGGCTCCCTGGGCCTGGCTTTGCGTAAGTAGCTTAAACAATGGTGTTAATAATCGAAACCACCATTTGCCTTCAATATGTCTACTCAGATTGGTTTGGGAACCTCCGGGGTGCGCTGCTACTGCCAGACTTTCAATTCCTTCGTCTTCAAAGCGGCGTTTAAGTTCATAAGTAAATAAAAGGTTCTCAAGTTTTGAACGCCCATATGCCTTCATCGGTGAATAATCTTTTCCACCTTCGAATAGCAAATTGTTAAAATCCATGATTCCACTCTTATGCGCAAGACTGCTGACATTAACCACTCTGGAATTAGGTGTGTTTTTTATTATATTTAATAACAATCCAGTTAAAGCAAAATGCCCAAAATGGTTGGTCCCCGTTTGTGCTTCTAATCCATCTTTTGTCAGGAAATAGGGAGTAGTCATTATACCTGCGTTATTAAGTAATATATCCAACCGCCGATACTTTTCTTTAAAACTATCGGCAAAATTTCTGATAGATTCAAAATTCATCAAATCTAACTGCATCACAACAATCTTACTATCTGGATTTTGTGATATAATTTCTTTTTTTGCAGCTTCTCCCTTTTCTACTGATCGGCTGGTCAGGATGACTTCAGCTCCATTTTCTGCAAAAGCTTTTGCTGATTCATAACCCAAACCGCTATTACCACCGGTTACGATGATTACTTTGCCTGATAGGTCTGGAATATTAGCGGTCGTCCATTTTTGTTTTCTCATAAGATACAATTATAGATATCTGTTTTATTTAAAACCAATAATCTAACGCCATTGTTTATTACTGTAGAATCTTCTTATACAAATTCAGAATATTTCATGATCCCTTCAACTTTTTCGTATATTTATATTTACTCAAAAACTCCTTTATCATGAATAAATATTTATCGATTGTTTGTATCTGCTTTTTAATCCTTGCTATACAAGTAGGCTGTCAAAAATCAGAAAAAAAGGATTCTTCCGATACAAAAAGTGAATCAGATACTACTAGTTCAATAACAACACAGTCAGCTGATCCACCCAGCATAACCTTTAAAATGAAGCTTTGGGAAAAGGGGATCGATTTTTATGCCAGGGGAAATGAACCTTCCTGGGCATTAGATATTGATTTTGACCAGGGAATAAAATTTACCACCATGGATGGAATGAACATTGAAACAGCCATTCCTGATGTAGATAAAGCCCAGGATGAAAATATAATACGGGTCAGAGCTGAAATAGATCCAGGAGATATAGTCATTACTATTCGTGAGGAAAGTTGTACAGATAATATGTCAGGTGAAGCCTTCAAAAATAAAGTTGAAGTGATATTAAATCCTGAAGGTGATGGTAACTATAGGATTTTTAAAGGTTGCGGTCAGTATGTCCCGGATTATAGTCTGCATGACATTTGGGTTTTGACTACGGTTAATGGTGAATCCCTGGATCCGGAAAGATTTCCAGATAAAGGAAGCCCGACTTTTGAATTTTATGTTGAAGAGGGCAGGGTCAGCGGACATGCTGGATGTAATAATTTTAATGGCAGCTTTTTTATCGCAGAAAAGAATGTAATCCATTTCGAGCCTTTTGCTATGACCCGAATGATGTGTGCTGATATGGAAATTGAGGACCTGGTGTCGAAAGCCCTACCAGGTAAAAGGATGAAATATGTAATCAAGGATATGCGCTTAACCTTAACCGGATACGATGGGACAGAATTGGTCTTTAAGAAGGTGGATTGACTATACCTGATCCAGTGATTTTTTAAACTACGTTTTTCATTATATTGAGATACAATTGGGTAGTTGATACTTCTACCCTCATCAATATGATGTCCTTCTAGTGTATTTCTCATTCAATTTCTAAAAATGAAACATTTCATTTATGGAATAAAATATATTTTATAGTACAATATAGACATAGCAAATAAAGTTTCTTAGATTAAAATCATAAAGATAATGGGGACAATCTAGGCCCAATCATAGCTGTTAAATCCTCACAGCTAGGTGAGGCTTTTATGTAAACAAAAAAGCCCCGTATTTCTACAAGGCTACAATATTTTTAAAAAAAGTTCGAAGAATTTCTCCAACCATTATTTACTTGATTTTATGGATGCTATCAAATTCTAAAAGGATTAAGTATTTACCACAGTAATTTCTGATGGGCTTAATACACCAGCTTCATCCATTTGGTTACCTGCAGTTCATAAGGCATTATATTTGATGTGTTTAGGTTTTTATGCCTAAAAATAGGTAACGGTTTAAGCTAAAGAAATACGATTCCTGATTTTTTAATTCAGCAGCCCAATCATAAACTTCTTCTCGATTTATTTCGCCTTGCTCAAGAATGAACGGTACAATTAGATCAATCATTCGATTACTGTAAGTGTTGGGATTGTATTCTGGATTTATGATTGGAATGATTTGAATTGATTTGACTTTAAAGCCGGCCTTCACCATTCTGTATGAGAGTGTTCGAGGCAGAAACGGGTCAGTTGAATGTGCTTCCCAAGCTTTCAATATTCGGGACATCCTTTCTTTATTTGAAGAATTCCATACTATGGAATCCCAATCTGTGTCGAGTAACGCAATTTTTCCTCCCTTTCGAACAACTCTATGAAACTCCTTCAATGCCTTATCAACTTCCTTTACATATTCAAAGACTTGTGTGCAGACAAGGGTGTCAAAATATTCATCTGGAAATGGTAACTCAGTGGCATCTCCGTGTAAAAATTCCAATTCTTTTTTTTCGCTAGTATTCGATCTTGCAACATTGAGAAGGAAATCACTAACATCAACACCATAAATAGATCCATTTGGTTTTACTTTCTCTGCCATAATTTTTGCAAGAAAACCTGGACCTGAACCTACATCCAATACCTTTTCTCCAACGTCAAGAGCTATTGCATTTAGGAACTCCAGTCGTTGTGCTTCCACATCTGGTGTTGTGTACACAGCTACTAATCGTTGAGAAACTTCTTCATTATACTCAAGTATTGCCATGGTATTTATGTTGCATTAGAATAATAATATTAATATCTCCAATTAACTATTTGCAGGAATAGTAGGTAACGATAAAGTATTTTATACAAAGAATCCTAAAATTAGATAAAAAGGAGCAGAAGGGAAAGGATAATAGAAGTCTTGGATTAATTTGGTTGACAGCATTTTAAAGTTCAAGGTTACTCATATGTGAAATGTTTAGGCTTGATCTTGATGTGGTAGTATAAAAGGGCTTAAATTGGATTTTATAACTATTAGTATCATGCGATTAACGATTTGGCTATGGCCAGTAAGGGGTTTTATAGCACTTCCGTTTCAATTTATTACTGATTTTCATAACTTGTATCTACTTTCAATTTACCAACAAAACCCTTACTGGATATAGCTTTTGTTAGCAGCCGTTTTATTCTTCTGTAAATTCAAATGAAGTTGAGAGAAATAAATCTTCAATCGATACTTTTTGCTTAATTAATCCCTGTTCATAGCAATATCGGCATATAGTTTCAAGTGTTTTTCTATTAGCTTCAATTCCGTAAGGCCAAAAATTATTTCCCATTAATTTTTTTGTTTCTTCATGTAGTTGACCATACCAAGGCAATGTATCGAAAGCCCAGCCCAATTTGGTCATGAAATTGTAATTCGCTGTTTTTGATTCTGAGTAGGCGTTAAATAATGATTCTGCAAGCCATGGATTGTTTTCTATCAATTCTTTCTTTACGGCAAGAGCATGCATTATTGGGAAAATGCCCGTTTTGGAAAAATATTCCTGCTCAACTTTTTTGGAATCACTAAAGAGTCTAATAATTTTTGGGTTTCCATCAATAAAAGCTTGGGGTTGAACTGCATGAAAAATAGCGTCTACTTCTCCAGAAAGAAGTAATTCTGATTCGTCTTTTCCAGCAGTACCGAGAGTAACTGAAATCCCCTCTGGAATAACATTCTCATTTTCCGAAACTTGACCAGATATATCCGCTGATGAATCTTTATTAGCAATTACCCAATGCACATCATTCGGACTTACTCCATATTCATCCTGAAACATTCCCCGAATCCATGTGAGCGAAGAAGATGAATAACCTGGAGTCCCAATCTTCTTTCCTTTCAAATCTTGAGGTTTTGTAATACCACTGTCTGCATGAATAAACACGCTCTTATGCCGAAACATTCTAAGTGGGAAGATTGGCAATAAAGTGTAGTCTCTAAAGCCATGATTTGCATAGGCTAAAATATATGGAACAAGACCAATTTCTGTAACATCAAATGATTGTGGACCACTAAATACATTTGTATTCATATCACCAATGCCCCCAGAATTTACAATATCATATGTACAACCTTTAATACTTACCTTTTTATCATAAAGTGCTTGTATTCTTGGGTAATCATATCCTGTCAATTTTAAGTGTAAATCATTATTCCCTTGCGCTGTAAATTCACTTATTTTATTCATCAGGTTAAACGAGCTCAACGTACCAATTAGTCCAGCTCCTAAAGCAGTTGTTCTTATAAAATCTCTTCTGCTTGATTTCTTCTTATGTTTCATAATGCAAATATATAGTTAGAAATTTTCGATATGTTTTTTTAATGGATGCCAACAATTCAGTAACTGTACGAAAGGTACTGTTATCTCAATTGTATTATTTGTGGAAATCTATTCGCAATTTAATAAATCTAAAGGACTTTTAGAAATTGTAATTATTCAGAGCTTTTTGGTTGGTATATTTTGTAAGCATCTAATGATCTCAATTCAGATTATCATTTAAAATATCTGACATCATATATTTTTAAGTGAATCTTCAAACAAAGAGGGACTGATAAAGAATAAGAAATTGTTTATCACCTTACAACCAAAATTATAAAGTTCAATCTTATCTATTATGAATTATCAAGAGATTCAATCCTGTAAATTGTTAGTATACGGAAATGTTAAATGGCCACAGCAAATTTTCTAACCTTAAATTCTATAATTATTAAAGAGTATTACTATATATTATTCATGTCTCAAAGTATCAATCGGGTTAGAATTTGCCGCCTTTATGGTTTGTGATATAGTTGTGATCGCTCCAATAAAAAGAAGTAGAAAAATACCCATAGCGTACCATAATGGATTTAGTTCTACTCTATTTTGAAAAGATTGCAGAAATTTATCATTTATCAACCATGATAGGGGCGTAGCTAGAGCAGCTGCGACAAGAATCATTATTAAATATCCATTAGATAGGGTCCAAATTACCTGGGTTACGGAGGCTCCCATAACTTTTCTTAGGCCAATTTCTTTAATTCGGGATTTAGCATCATACATAACAATTCCTAGTAAGCCCAGAACTGATATCAGGATTATTAAGCTTGTAATGATAGTAAGAAATTTAGCCATATTGCCTGAGTCTGTATTAACTGCATCTATAGCATCAGTATAATAGCTATAATTAAGAGGATAGAATGGCTCTAACTTCTTCCATTCTTTTTCCAGATAAATAATAAAATCCTCAGGATTACAGTTCGGTTTTAATCGAATATTGGCAAATTTATACGAATCAGAATGAGTATTGATTATTAAGGGGATTGCTCCAAAAACAATTTCTTCAACTACAAAATCATCTGTAACACCGATGATAGTCCTATCCCCATGGGAATCGAATTTGATAGTCTGACCGATAGCATCCCTTGGATGTTGGTAACTTAAAAATTCAGATAGGTTTTTATTTATTAATACTCCATAATCTGATCCTATTGATAAATCTTCAAAACCGCGACCAGCTAATAAATTAATTCCCAGGTTATTAAGATAATTAGGACTTTGAATCATAAAGCTTATCAACATGGAATCTGGTGAATCGTTGTGTTGCATAAAAGTAAGCGGCGCTCCTTGTCCTGCACCCAGTGCAGGATTGAAAGAAGAGGCGGATATATCAGATACACCATTATGTTCTGATATTTTATTTTTAAACAGTTGAAAATCCAGTTCTTCAAGATTTACATTAATTACATTATGCGTATCAAATCCCAGGTCTACCTTTTTCTCATAATTGCTTTGTTTGTATAATACTATTATACTAAACAAAAGCATCAAGGACAGGAAAAATTGGAATACGATTATTGCTTTTTTAAAACTAAATCGGGAATGTTTTCCTGATGATTCAACTCCTTTTAATATTGTGGCTGCTTGAAACTTGGACATATACCATGCCGGGAAAGCCCCGGTAATTAATCCAAGTAGTACCGTAAATAGAAAAAAGAGTATATAAATCAGTGGACTGGAGGTTTCCTTTACATAAAAGGCAATTCCAGGATCCAGAGATCGAATTATTGGGGTTATCATATCAAGAATAAGATAAGAAAGCAACAAGGATATTAATGCCAGTACTACCGCTTCGGATATAAACTGTATAAAAAGCTGACTGCTTCTGGCGCCATTAATTTTTCTTATTCCAACCTCTTTAGCGCGTGAAAAGGATTTCGCAATGGATAAATTGTTATAGGTAAATCCAGCCGTAAATATAACCAGTACAGCAACAAACATGAGTAGTACCGGCGGCCCATCAATTGATCCCAGGGAATTAGTTAAAGGAATACCTGGAGATATTTTTGTAAATTCCTGGAGATGAAAGGATATTTTATTTTCACTCTTTTTATTTGATTCCAAAAGGGTATTTAATTTGGAAGTAATCATGTCAGGTAAAACAGCCTTGTCAATTTTAATATATGTATAGGTATTAATGTTTTCCCAACTGTTAAATCCTGCTTCCATGTATGAAAGTTTTTCAATAAACCGCATGCTGGAACCATTAGCAATTACTCCGAATGACATGTGAGTTTTATAATTATTGTCTTTTATTACTCCGGTAACCTGGAAATCACCATAATCTTTAAATTGAATAATTTTTCCAACCGGGTTTTCTTCGTTAAATAGCTTTTTGGAGGTTTCCTCAGTTAAAACAATAGAATAGGGTTCATTTAGAACCGTTTTGGGATTACCATACTTTAATTCAAAATCAAAAAATTCAAAAAAGTTTGAATCAGCAAAATAGCCATTTACAGGAATAGCAAATTCTCCCACTTTGCCATGATCATAAAATTTATTCCAGAAACGAACCACATCATTGATTCCAACCATTGAATTTAATTCTTCACGAAGAACACCCGCTGATGTTGCAAATAAATTGTTTTCAAAGGGAGGCTTTGTCATTTTAGTAGTTACTCTATACATCTCATGCCGATCAGAATGAAAATCATCACTGCTATAGATTGATACGATAATTTTAATAATCAACAAGCATATTGTTAAACTAACAGTCAATCCTAAAATATTAATAGAGGTGAAAAGTTTATTACGAGATAAAGTTCTAAATGTGATCTTTAAATAATTCTTAAACATGACTATTGCTTTAAAAAAATGGCTAAAAAATTAAATTGTATAGGTCAATTTAAATGCCAAATAATATAAGTTGCAGATAATCAGTGGAATACTATTTATGTTGACAATAATTAGTGTATAACGTGTTATGAAATCGGACACCATTTATCTTATAATAAAACAGATAATTTATTTAGAAAAAATTATTTACAGAAGTATTTATGACAGATAAATAGCAACCTCAAAATAGAATACTATCTATTTTCTTCCCAGGACATTGATTATATACCCAATACAAAAGAAGGTAAATGATACCAGGCTAATTGGGGGTAAATTGCCAGGCCAGGTAGATGGTTTTAACCAACCCTCGAATCCCATAAAGAATAAGTGGACAGCTCCCAACAACATAGCCAATAATAGAAATTTTCGAGAGGTGATAAATTTCATAAAAACTTTATCTTCTTTCATGAATGTTTTAAAACTCAGATTATAGGCCCATAATACCACAAAACTTAGAACGCCTCCTAGCATACTTAATCCACCAAAGGCAGTAAGCGTACCATCTATTTCAAAAAACTTGGAATAAACAGTAGGATTAAATAAGATTAAACTCATTAAGGTATGTAATGAAACAATGAGAAATCCTGTCATTCCTAAAGCTTTTCGTGAATTAAGCCAGGTCTCCGGAATATTGAAGCCAAGATGCACTAATGGACTCAAACTGAAATTCAGGATTATAAGAACAAAGGCACTAAATGCCAATCCTTTATTAAGTATAAAAAATGGAAAATCTTTCCATTCTACTGATCCAAGCAGATGATAGCGTATTATAGCATATCCCACACCTATTATTAATATTGAAAAAATAATAGAAGGGGCTGAATTTTTAATGACTTTTGAATTTGAGTCCATTATTTATGAAAGAATGATTGAAAAACTAATAGTAAATAGCATTCAGAATTTATATCTACCAATTTCCAGCGTAATTTAAAGATTCTTTTGAAATCTGTTTTAATAAGTCAAATTTTAATTTTACTATTTGTCGTATATGAAGGTAATCATGTGCAAGCCAATTAGAAAGGAATAACTGTGCACTCATTGGGCCGATTTTAGGATGATGGTAGGTATTGTCCCATTTGGGACTTTTTAATGAATTTAGCCAGGATACAGATTTTTCACGTTCAGCAAGGAAATTGTCTAATACCTGGTTATAATCCTGGTCTATATAGTTCCTTTCTTTAACCCATACCAGAGGATTGAAAGCTGGGGGAGGAATATTGGGATCATCCAACACACATTTAACACGCGTCCTGAAATCTTCCTTTTCTTCATCGTATAGATGACAGACAATTTCGAGTAAACACCATTTCCCTTTTTCCTGACTCCAGATGTATTCCCTTTTCGAAATATCCTTTAGTAGGTTGTAAAACACATCTTTATTCCTGGCCAGTTCGTTATAAATTAGTTGTGGTTCCATTTTTTTCGATTACTTTATTCTATAAATTTCTGATCTCATGATAATTAAAGATTATTATCCCTGAGTATAATTTTTATTTGTTATGAACCAATTGCAAAATTCATTTTACTATAATTTTTCTTTTCTTCAGATCATACCTATCACCTTCCCTGAGAAAATAAAATATATTATCCTTTTCAGGTAGATTTTTCAAATCACTTCCCTCACGCGACCAGAATGTGCCGTCGTAAATAATCACATAACTATTACCCATTACTTCCAGGGTATTTTTATTAACAATAATTGCAGTACTTTCATCAATACCCATCCCCAATAGTTCCGGCTTGTTCTTCAATATATCGAACATATCAAATTGCCTGTTACGAGCCAGAAGATGTTGATCTATAGCAGTGTTTTTCATGAATCCAAAGCCTTCTTCATGATCTCCCATCATGATCTGGTTATTTTTTGTGTCCCCCCTGGCTAAATAGGAGCCCTGAATGGTAGCTCCTGCGGATGATCCTCCAATAACACCACCTCTTTTCAGGACTTTCCAAAGTAGCTCTTCCGTTTT
>Ga0316187_10000414_pt1 | contig 33081 bp, 28 predicted proteins | sample CroRivburrow1_MG_FD_204927 | JGI IMG/M metagenome (GOLD analysis project Ga0316187, IMG submission 204927) | Coastal sediment microbial communities from Maine, United States - Cross River worm burrow 1 | ecosystem: Environmental > Aquatic > Marine > Coastal > Sediment | place: USA: Maine... | reverse complement strand
GGCCACTGTATTGTGTCGGGTCAATCAGGCGATAGACCACCTTGCTGCGATCTTCGCCCGGTACCCCCAGTTTGCGTGGTGTGCCACGGCGGCCAATGGCCAGTAGTACCGCCTTGGTTTGATATTTGCCTTTGGGGGTGACGGCCTCAAAGCCGCCATCGATTGGTGTCAGCGCATCCAGTCGTTCCGAATGGCTAATCTGGATGTCGGTATCCTGCACCACTTTTTCCCATAAGCCCATTAAGGCCTCTTTGGTGGTCTCGCGCAGCTTGACCATGCCGACTATAGGCAGATTGACCGGGCGTGTCATGACAATTTTGCCGCGTGGGAAATGGGCCACGGTGCCGCCCATGGTTTCCTGGTCTATCGTGACGTATTTCAATCCGTGTTTTTTTGCCGCCAGTGTGGCTGAGAGGCCTGCCGGTCCTGCTCCAACAATCAGGACATCGATTGCCGGGCCGCCCTTAGTGGCACTTATCTTTTTATAGATAGAGTCCATAGCCTGCTGACCCTGTTCAACGGCATTGCCGATCAGGCCCATACCGCCGAGTTCACCTGCGATAAAGATGCCGGGGACATTGGTCTCAAAATCGGGCGCCACGCTGGGGATATCTACACCGCGTTTTTCGGTGCCGAAAACCAGGGTGATGGCATCGACCGGGCAGGCGGCCTTGCAGGCGCCATGACCAATGCAGTGGGTGGGGTTGATCAACTCACCACGACCGGCAATGATGCCCAGGACGTTACCTTCCGGGCAGGCGCTGACACAGGCGCCACAGGCGATACAGCTGGCGGCATCTACCACCGGGTGTAATGATGCCGGCTCCGTTAGTCCGGCATCAATGGCCGACTGCTGTATGTCCCGATGGCGGCGCTCCTTGCTGCGAACATACGACTGGTACAGCACAAAAATCAGCAGCAGGGGGATAAAATAGAGTGCGATATATAGTGTTTTCATAAAACCCGTTTAGTGTATCAAAGGAATTGTCGGATGGCCCATGGAATGACCATTACAAAAAATGCCGGTAACATGTTCTATCGGCACTATTGGCGCCACTCTGAGTATTTTAGCCAGTCGCGGTGCGGTGCATTAATCATAAATTTCTTAAATATCAACATCATTGTCTTAAGCAGCAATTAATTAACACGCTGATGAGGGGTGTTTGGTTGCAGGTATTGACCAGAAAAGCAGAGTATAGTTGCAGCAGCTGGTGCCGATATGCTGTTTGTTGGTGAGATTGTGTGCTGATCAGCCATGTTTTCGTTTGTATAACAAATGTTTGACAAATAGGCTGACTAAGGTATAATCGGTTGTTATTTATAATGTTTCTATTAGGTTTTACAGGATTCTAGGGGGTTCGAATGTCTGATTCATGGGGCAATAAAGAAGGTAACGGTGATAACTGGGAGATGCCTAACGGCATGGACCCGATGAAGGTAATGCAGGTCGCCTCGGCCTACTGGGATTCCTGTGCCCTGCATGCCGCGGTTAAGCTGGATGTATTTAATTTGCTGGATGGTGGTCCCAAGGATCTCGATACACTGACTAAAGAGACCGAATCAGACAAGCGCTGTCTGGGCGCGCTGTTGAGCGCGATCGTCTCAATGGGTTTTATGGATCGCGATGGCGATACCTTTATGAACAATGACATGGGTAAAACCTTCCTGTGTTATTCGAGCAAGTTCTATCAGGGTGGCATCGTCGGGATGTTTTCCAACTGGTATGAGGCCTGGGGTGGTTTGTATGACACGGTCAAGACCGGCAAACCATCAAAATTCATGCATCAGGAATCCTATAGTGAAGAAGAGACCCGCAACTACATGATGGGTATGCACAACCGCGCGTTGTCCCAGTCGCAGGTATTGACGGACATGTTTGATCTGACCGGCAAGAAGCAGATCATGGACGTGGGTTGTGGTCCGGCCACCTTTGCCGTGAAGTTCTGTGAGCGCTATGAGGGGTTGAATGCCGTGGCCATGGACCGTGAAGAGGTGCTGGTTATCGCCCGCGAGATCGTCGATGAGTTCAACATGAAGGATCGCGTCAAGCTGCTGCCGGGTGACTACAATACCGACAGCCTCGGTTCGGGTAACGATGCGATGCTGCTGTCGTCGATGACCAACCAGAATTCACCGGAATTTAACAAAAAGCTATTACAGAAATGTTATGACTCGATGAACAAGGATGGCGTGATCATGATCCAGGAGCAGCTGCTCTGGGGTGAGAAGAAAGGGCCGAAGCTGGCTGCGCTGATCGGGGTTAACCAGATCATCAATACCGTTGACGGAACCTCTTACTCTACGACCGAGATGGAAGACATTCTGCGCTCAGTCGGTTTTGTCGATATCAAGTCCGAGCAGATGGCTGCGCCGAGTCCATTTATCATGGTCTCAGGCTGGAAACGCTAGGCCAGGAAACATGCGTTCGATAAAAAGGCCGCACCCGAAAGGGTGCGGCCTTTTTTATGAGTGCGTTCAGTGAGTTGTCTGTTGCAGTGGTGCTGAAGCGGAGATGTAGGCCTCATCACTGTTTTCTTCAGCAATCCGAATGAAGGCCTGTTCGGTGGCGATAAAGGCATCGACGACCGCCGGGTCAAAATGTGAATTACGACCTTCGAGGATCAGGCTTTTGGCCTGTGCGTGTGACATGGCATCCTTGTAGACGCGTTTGCTAATCAGAGCGTCATAGACATCGGCCAGCGCCATTAACCGTCCCGCAATGGGGATGTCTTCACCCTTGAGCCCGATGGGATAACCGGAACCATCCCAGCGTTCATGGTGGGTGGTTGCAATCTGCGCCGCGATGGACAGGAATGATGACTCACCGAGATGCTGTTCCGCGATACGCAGGGCATCGCCGCCCAGCGTGGCATGGGTCTTCATGATCTCGAATTCCTCTGCTGTCAGTTTGCCCGGCTTGAGCAGGATATGGTCAGGGATGCCGACCTTGCCGATGTCATGCAACGGCGCGCATTTGTAGGCCATTTCAATGGCATCGGGGGTCAGCTCATGAAAGCGGTCATGATCGGCCAGTTGTTCTGCCAGTACGCGGACATAATGCTGGGTGCGAATGATGTGGGCACCTGTCTCATTGTCGCGAGTCTCGGCCAGCGAAGCCAGGCTCAGGATGGTAGCATCGCGGGTCAGTTTGAGTTCGGCCGTGATGTTTCGCAGCCCCGCGATCATGGTATTGGTATGTTGTGCCATTTCGCCAAATTCATCATTGCTGCTGATCGGCACGCTGGCGTCGAATACCCCCTGAGTCGCCAGCGCCATGGTGCGGTTTTGATTGCTGAAGTTACAGCCAAGGTTGATCGAAAAGGCGCGTATAATGCTCAGTGTGTAGAGTAAGAAGACGGCGGCAACAAAACCAACCTCGCCAAGAATGGCCTGCCGGGCATCGTGCAAGGAGATTTCTTGGCCGACTGTGACCAGCCATTCGAGGTCCTTGTTGATAATCAGGAAAATGATGCCGACGATAAAAAAGGCGCTGATGGCGGCGAGCAGTGACATTTTCCGGGTCAGTGGAAAGTAATTCTGATCGATCTCCAGGTGTTTGCCGCTACGGCTGAAAAAAAGGAGCAGGTAGCGTTCCCATGCCAGACTCATGTCGATGGCGGTGAAAAAACCCAGTGCCGCCAGTCCCAGCAACAGTTTCATTCCGCTTTCCACCGGAAAACCATATACCAGAGTATTGAACCAGGTGAGTGATAAGGCAGAAAGAATAAACAGGCTTATCTCCGTAGCAAAGATCCTTTTCGACTGGCTCTTGTAAGGGGCGCCCAGAACCAGTAACTGGTGAATGTGGCGGCGAAGAATGTACTGCAAGGTCATGATGCCAAGCAGGGAGGGGATCAGTTCAGACAGTTGCAGGGTCTCGATAAAGGGGCAGACCTGTATGCCATAAATAGTGATGATCAGCGTGGCCAGGCCATAATGGGCGCTCAGTCGCAGCAACAGTCCTGGATCCTGATAGTCAGGCTGGTTATCCGCTGCTGTTATTGTCACGTCGGTATGTATAATCGTGGCCATAAATAAGTTTTCGACGTGCGGATGGATACACTTTAATTACTATTGATCACTTACGGGTCGTTGGGCAGTAAAAATCTTATAAAACGAACGTCCGGAGCTGATTCCGGACATTCGCGCACCTGATCAGTCCGTTTAGGGTCAGATAAACCAGCACCACAGGTCAATTTATGCGAAAATGGCCGGCTTGGTTGGGCACAGTCCCATTTTTGCATCACACTATCTATTATCAGCTGGAATAAGACCTTGTTATCGACCGCTAATATCACCATGCAGTTTGGGGCCAAGCCCCTGTTTGAAAATATCTCCGTCAAATTCGGCGGCGGCAATCGTTACGGCCTGATCGGCGCCAATGGTTGCGGCAAATCGACGCTGATGAAAATCCTCGGTGGTGACCTGGAGCCCTCATCGGGCTCGGTCAGTGTCGATGCCAATGAGCGTGTTGGTAAGCTGCGCCAGGACCAGTTTGCCTATGAAGAATTCAGCGTGCTGGATACGGTGATCATGGGGCATGCCGAGTTGTGGCAGATCAAGCAGGAGCGCGATCGTATCTATTCCTTGCCGGAGATGAGCGAAGATGACGGTATGAAGGTGGCCGAGCTGGAAGTGGAGTTTGCCGAGCTCGATGGTTATACCGCCGAGTCGCGTGCCGGTGAGCTGCTGCTGGGGCTGGAAATCCCGCTGGGGCAGCATGCCGGTCCGATGAGCGCCGTGGCTCCGGGATGGAAGCTGCGGGTATTGCTGGCCCAGGCCCTGTTTGCCGATCCCGATATCCTGTTGCTGGACGAGCCGACCAATAATCTTGATATCAATACCATCCGCTGGCTGGAAGGAATGCTGAACGATCGTAACAGCACCATGATTATCATCTCCCATGACCGCCATTTTCTGAACAGTGTCTGCACCCATATGGCCGATCTGGATTTTGGTGAGCTGCGCATTTATCCGGGTAATTATGATGATTATATGCTGGCCTCGACCCAGGTACGTGAGCGCCAGTTGGCCGACAATGCCAAGAAGAAGGCCCAGATTGCCGAGCTGCAGACCTTTGTCAGCCGTTTCTCGGCCAATGCCTCCAAGGCCAAACAGGCTACTTCGCGCGCCAAACAGATCGAAAAAATCAAGCTCGATGAAATCAAACCCTCCAGCCGTATGAACCCCTATATCCGCTTTGAGCAGGACAAGAAGCTGTATCGTAATGCGCTGGAGGTTAAAGGCTTGAGTAAGGGTTATGGTGAAGGGCCATTGTTTCAGAATCTTGATCTGCTGGTTGAGGTGGGTGAACGCATCGCTGTCATCGGTCCGAACGGTATCGGCAAATCAACCTTGTTAAGAACCCTGGTTGCGGATCTGCCACCGGACGCTGGTTCGGTAAAGTGGTCTGAAAATGTCAATATCGGTTATTACGCTCAGGATCATGCCGGTGATTTTGAGCTGGACATGAGCCTGTTTGAATGGATGAGTTTGTGGAAACAGAAAGGTGATGATGAACAGGTGGTGCGGGGTTATCTGGGGCGTTTGTTGTTTACGCAGGATGAAATCAATAAATCGGTCAAGATCATCTCCGGTGGTGAACAGGGGCGGATGCTATTCGGCAAGATTATGATGCATAAACCGAATATTATCGTGATGGATGAACCGACCAACCATCTGGACATGGAGTCCATCGAGTCGCTTAATCTGGCGCTGGAGAATTATCCGGGCACACTGATCTTCGTCAGCCACGACCGTGAGTTTGTGTCCTCTCTGGCGACCCGTATTATTGAATTGGCCCCGAATGGGGTGGTTAACTTCAACGGTAATTATGAGGAGTATCTTAACAGTCAGGCGAGTTAGTGAATCATGGTTGAGCTATATTGGTGGTGCGCCACCGGGTAAAAGTGCACCATGTTCTGTTCCTCAGTAGCGTTACTTATTTTGATGCTAACTTGCCATAAGAATCACGGTCCATGTCGATGATCTCAACGGTGATGACCGGGGCTGCTATATGGAGTTTGGTCAGGCCTGCCAGGATTTCCTCACCCAGACGTTTTTTATTATCGGCATCACGACCGGCTTTGATTCGTGCCTGGATATGGATGTAGGGATCGCTGCCACCGCCATGGGTAAACTGGCGGAATGGATAGGCTCGAGTTTTTATTTGCTGGGCCAGAAACAAACCGCTATCGGCAACGGCATGATGTACGGTCTCTAATAACGTGGCAATGTCTGTTTCCTCAGCCAGCTGTTCCGCGTATTCAACTATGATATGTGGCATTGGTATGACCCTTGATTAGTTGGACTGCACTATATGTGTTTGTTTTATGATGCTCCATTGGGGAGTTAAAGTAATACCCCAGCATAGTGTATGCTAGCACTACACTTTTTGACAGTGACTGACATGATGAAATCCCCGCCAGAGATCATTACCGACCCGCCCCTGCACATTCTGCAAACAGTGTTTGGCTACGATAGCTTTCGTCCACATCAGGGTGAGATTGTTCAGCATCTACTGGCCGGTGGTGATGCGCTAGTGTTGATGCCGACGGGTGGTGGTAAGTCTCTGTGTTACCAGATACCGGCGCTGGTGCGGTCCGGTGTCGGGATAGTGATATCACCCTTGATCGCCCTGATGCAGGACCAGGTTCAGGCCTTGCGCCAGAATGGTGTGCGGGCGGCATTTCTGAATTCCGCACTGGATGTTTCTGAGGCTGTCGCAGTGGAGCAGGCGCTGTTGCAGGGTGAGCTGGATATGTTATATGTGGCGCCGGAGCGTTTGACGATGCCACGCATGCTGGCGCTGCTGGAACGGGTGGAGCTGGCCCTGTTTGCCATTGATGAGGCCCATTGTGTGGCGCAATGGGGGCATGATTTTCGTCCCGAATATATCCAGTTGTCGGTATTGCATGAACGTTTTCCCCAGGTGCCGCGGGTGGCGTTGACGGCCACGGCCGACGGGCCGACGCGTAATGAGATTATCGAACGCCTGGCACTGCAGCAGGCACGGCCCTTTGTCAGCGGCTTTGACCGGCCTAATATCTGTTATCGTATCAGTGAAAATCAGGGTAATGCCCGGGATCAATTGTTTCGTTTTATCCAGAATGAACATGAGGGGGAGGCCGGTATTGTATATTGCCTATCGCGCAAACGTGTCGATGAGGTTGCGGCCTGGTTGGCCGGCAAGGGTCTGACGGCCTTGCCTTATCATGCCGGCCTGTCAGCAGAACAGCGCCAGCGTCATCAGCAACGTTTCGTGGCTGAAGAGGGTGTGATTATTATCGCCACGATTGCCTTTGGTATGGGCATTGATAAACCCGATGTGCGTTTTGTGGCGCACCTGAATATGCCCAAAAGCCTTGAGGCCTATTATCAGGAGACGGGGCGCGCCGGCCGTGATGGCCTGCCTGCGGATGCCTGGATGATGTATGGTCTACAGGATGTAATTACGCTGCGACAGATGCAGGCAACCTCGCAGGCCGATGAGAGCTTTAAACGTGTCGAACGCCATAAACTGGAGGCCATGCTGGGTTTTGTTGAGCTGACCAGTTGTAGGCGCCAGGCCCTGCTGCGTTATTTTGATGATCATCTGGAACAGCCCTGCGGTAATTGTGACACCTGTCTCGAGCCACCGCAGACCTGGGATGCAAGCGTGGCGGCACAAAAGGCCTTATCCTGCGTCCATCGTACGGGACAGCGTTTCGGGGTTAGTTATCTGGTTGATGTATTGCAGGGCAAGACCAACGAGCGTATGCAGGGTTTTGGCCATGACCGGATCAGTACCTTTGCTATCGGGGATGAGCTGGATCAGCGGCAGTGGCGCGATCTGTATCGGCAGTTGATAGCCCGTGGTCTGCTGAGCGTGGATGTGGAGGGGCATGGCGGCCTGCGTCTGACTGAGGCGAGCCGATCTGTGCTGCGTGGTGAACAGCGTCTTGAGTTACGCCAGATGAGCAAGCGTAGCAAGGCGGCGCGTGAAGACCGCAAGGCGCGGGCCTTCAATAATGAGGATGAAAATACTCTCTGGGCGGCGTTGCGTGACTGTCGTAGCCGTCTGGCAATTGAACAGGGGGTGCCGGCCTATATGATTTTTCATGATGCGACACTCATGGCGCTGGTTGAGCGGCGACCGCAAACACTGGAACAGCTCGGGCGTATCTCGGGTATCGGTGAGCGAAAATTGCAAGCCTATGGTGAAGAATTTCTGGTGGTGTTGTGTGCCCATGCTGAGGCTGGTTCCGGGGCCAGTTTTGATACTGTAGCCGAGACGCTGCGCCTGCTACGTCAGGGGCATGATGTGGCGGCGATTGCCTGGCAGCGTGAATTGAAGCCGGCGACGATTTATGCCCATCTGGCAGGATTGATCGAGCAGGGGGGACTGGAGCTGGCCGCAGTTGCTGATCTGTCTGCCAGAGAAATGACCTTTGTTCAGCATGCCTTTGAGCAGTTTGGTGGTGAGGGTCGGCTGAAGCCGGTGTATGAGGCGCTTGAAGGTAAATATGACTATGGTTTATTGCGTTGTATACAGGCGGCGCTGCTTGGCGATCAGGCGCTTGCCGTCTAGATAGTTCATGTGATGGGTGTCGCGGGGCTTATTGACCCAGGGAGTAAAGCAGTGCGGGTACGATCAGCCACAACAGGCCCTTGATCAAGAAGAACATGAAGCCGGCCAGGCCCAGCTTGCGGGCCCAGCTGGGCAATGGGCAGCTGACAGTGAAAAAATGTTTGATATAGGCTGGCATGCTATCTCATTCTCATTGTGTTGGGGCGGGTGTTTCAATAATAATATCGGCTCGGGGCCATCCGGCTTGATGGGATTTATCGATGCCAGCCAGGATATCCTTGTTATCTTATTGATATGTAATACATATTAGGGTTTTCTGCCGGTAGCGGTTTTGGTCGTGTTAGCGCTGTCAGTGAGTCAATGCAGGGGGGTATATGGTCAGTCTGGGGACAGCAACGACGGCATCGGCGACGCGCGTCTTGTTATGTGGTGCGGGTGAGCTGGGCAAGGAGCTGGTGATAGAGCTGCAGCGCCTTGGGGTTGAGGTTATTGCCGTGGACCGTTATGCCAATGCCCCGGCTATGCAGGTGGCCCATCGCTCCCATGTGATTTCGATGCTCGATGGTCCGGCCCTGCGGGCCGTGATCGAGTCAGAGCAGCCGGAATTAATTGTGCCCGAGATAGAGGCCATTGCCACGGCGACGCTGGTCGAGCTCGAGCAGGAGGGCTTTACGGTAATCCCGACGGCGCGGGCGGCGCAGCTGACGATGAATCGTGAAGGTATCCGGCGTCTGGCGGCCGAGGAGCTGGGGTTAAGGACATCGGAATATTATTTTGCCGATAACCTGCAGGAATACGAGGCCGCCGTGGCCACGCTGGGTCTACCGTGTATGGTCAAGCCGATCATGAGTTCATCGGGCAAGGGGCAGAGCCAGATTCGTGAGCAGGCCGATATCAAAAAGGCCTGGGACTATGCCCAGTCGGGTGGCCGTAGCGGTGAAGGGCGGGTCATCGTCGAGGGTTTTATCGATTTTGATTTCGAGATCACCTTGCTGACCGTGCGTCATGCCCGGGGTACAAGTTTTTGTCTGCCGATTGGACATAAACAGGTCGATGGCGATTATCGTGAGTCCTGGCAGCCGCAGGCCATGAGCCCACAGGCACTGGAGCGCGCGCAACAGGTGGCCCGGCGGGTGACAGACAGCCTGGGTGGCCGTGGTATTTTTGGTGTTGAGCTGTTTATCAAGGGAGACGAAGTCTATTTTAACGAGGTATCACCACGACCGCATGATACCGGGCTCGTGACTCTGGCATCGCAGGAATTGTCAGAGTTTGCCCTGCATGCACGGGCAATTATGGGGCTGCCCATTCCTGCTATTGAGCAATACGGCGCTGCGGCCTCCTGTGTCATCCTGGCCGAGGGGCAGTCACAACAGCCAGTCTATCATGGGCTGGATGACGCTCTGTCAGAACCCCATACCCAATTGCGCCTGTTCGGAAAACCCGAAGTGGCCGGGCGGCGGCGTCTGGGGGTGGTGATGGCGCGGGCGGAGACGATTGAGCAGGCCCGTTCGATGGCGACGCAGGCGGCCGCCAGTGTGCGGGTAGAGTTATAAAATAGGACTTAGGGTTGAGTGATGATGCCCTTCCTTATATGTCATCTCGAACCGCAGGCCCGTCTTTACCGAGGTCACCGACATCAGGGCCTGATGCAGTTGGCCTGTTAGCTGTCTATTATTCGCTGTCAAAGCCCGGGCCGTAGTGTATGGTCAGTTCTTCACCGGCGCCGATATCCCTGACGGCGTACAGGTCAAAGCCGACAAATTCACAGGAAGGCTGACGGCTATGATTGAGATAGCGCAGGATGTTCTGGCCATCGCGGCCTTCCCATTCACCGTCTTCCAACTCGGCCCAGAGTACATGCATGCCATCGTTAATGGCCTGCTTGCCGGAATAGGTGCCGAGGTAGCAGGCTTTTTTTATGCGGATTTTAGAAAACAGTCCCTGGCCATGGATGCCGGACTGTTTGACGCTGAATATGTCTGCAAGTCTGATTTGTTCGCTGATCATGGTGTTTGATGGCAAGTTATTCTTAATTCTGGATAATAATTAACCCAGACTATCAGAAGATGCAAGCCTGACGGGTTATTGAGGCGCTTTCAGGGCTTAATCACAGGTGCGCACTCCATGAATAAGCTGCTAGAATAGCCTGCTGATGTCAGTCATTATTTGGCGCCCTTTTTGATAGGGGCGTCATGATTTATGGTGGCCCGTATCGGTCCTCTCGCAACGATAGACTGTGAACCCCGTCAGGCCCGGAAGGGAGCAGCGGCAGCAGAGGACTCGTGTGCCGGGATGTGATGGGTGCGGGTCGCCTCCATATACTGTCTGGCTGCTATGCTGACCTGTGTTTAGAAAGCAGCCATAAAACCAGTATAAAAACAGTGTCGATAGTGGGTCCATGAGTTATCAGGTTCTGGCGCGTAAGTGGCGTCCGCGTACATTTACCGAGATGGTCGGTCAGGAGCACGTGTTGCGGGCTATTATCAATGCCCTTGATAATGACCGTCTGCACCATGCCTTTCTGTTTACCGGTACCCGGGGCGTGGGTAAAACCACTATCGCTCGAATTCTGGCCAAGTCCCTGAATTGTGAACAGGGGGTGAGCTCCACACCCTGTGGGCAATGCAGTGCCTGCAATGAAATTGATGCCGGTCGTTTTATCGACCTGATCGAGGTCGATGCCGCCTCACGAACCAAGGTCGAGGACACCCGGGAACTGCTGGATAATGTCCAGTATGCGCCGACACGTGGGCGTTATAAGGTGTATCTGATCGATGAGGTGCACATGCTGTCCAAGCACAGCTTTAATGCCCTGCTCAAGACACTGGAAGAACCACCACCGCATATCAAGTTCCTGCTGGCGACCACGGATCCGCAGAAGTTGCCCGTAACGATATTGTCGCGGTGTTTGCAGTTTAATCTGAAGGCGCTGCCGGCAGGATTAATACAGGCACATCTGGCGCAGATTCTTCAGGCCGAACAGATTGAATGTGATGATAAGGCCTTGCGCTTGCTGGCCCATGCCGCCGATGGCAGTCTACGTGATGCCCTGAGCCTGATGGATCAGGGTATTGCCTTTGGTCAGGGACGCCTGAGTGGTGATGATGTACAGGCCATGCTCGGTACTATTGATCGAGCCTGTGTTTATCCCCTGCTGACTGCGCTGGCGGCGGGTGATGGCGGGGTATTGCTGGACAGTATCAATCATTTGTCCGAGCAGGCGCCGGATTATACCGCCTTGCTCGAAGAGCTGATCAGTGTCCTGCATCGTCTGGCGCTGTTCCAGGTGGTGCCCGAGGCCATGGCCGAGGAGGCCGACCTGGATATGCTGCAGAAACTCGGGGCGCAGTTAAGTGCGGAGGATGTGCAGCTTTTTTACCAGATCGGTTTGATCGGTCGGCGTGATTTACCTATGGCGCCGGAATTACGTGCCGGTTTTGAAATGGTGTTGTTGCGGATGTTGGCCTTTCGGCCGTTGGAGACGGCGCCGCAAAAGGGCACGCGACAGCCTTTATCACAGTCAAGCAGGCCCCCTGAGGTTAAAACGCCTTCCCGTGGTAAGGCAGCCAATGCAACACCGCTGGAAACGGCAACAGCGCCCGCGCCGTCACCGGCAGGGGTGGCAGATGATTGGGGCCAGATCGTTGAGTCATTATCTTTGGCGGGGATGCTTAAACAGCTGGCGGTAAATTGTGTGCTGGAAACACGTGATGAGCAATCGATTCATTTGCGTCTCGATGAGTCCCATGCCCATCTGGGGCGTGATACGCTGAAACAGCGGCTGGAGCAGGGTTTGCAGCAATATTTTTCTGCACCATTGAAGCTGGTGTTACAGGTGGGCGAACCGCGGACGGAGACACCGGCGGCACAGCAGCAGCGACAACAGCAGGATCTTCAGCATGCCGCTGAGGAGGCCATTAATAACGATGGTGCGGTACGGGCATTGCAAGAGGCCTTTGATGCACAGATTGTTCCGGATACTATTTTGCCTGTGGATCAGCGTAGTTGAGGTAGTTATGGTTGAGATGTGTGTTTCAGCCGGGTTCGTGTTGATTTGAAATTAGACAGTGATGAGGAATTGACAATGAAAGGTGGTATAGGAAACTTGATGAAACAGGCCCAGCAGATGCAGGCCAATATGCAGCAGGCTCAGGAAGAGCTGGCTAATATCGAGGTCAGTGGTGAGGCCGGTGGTGGTCTGGTCAAGGTAGTAATGACCGGGCGTCATGACGTCAGACGTGTCACTATCGATGACAGTCTGATGCAGGACGATAAGGAAATGCTTGAGGATCTGCTGGCTGCTGCGGTAAATGATGCCGTGCGTAAGGTGGAAAGCACCAATCAGGAAAAAATGGCATCTATTACCGGTGGTATGTCCTTGCCGCCGGGGATGAAGCTGCCATTCTGACGTCGCAGGTCTTATGACCACATCCAGTCTGATCGACCAGCTTATTGAAGCCTTGCGTTGTCTGCCCGGTGTTGGCCCGAAATCCGGGCAGCGCATGGCCTTTCACCTGCTTGAGCGTGATCGCGAAGGCGCCCGGTTGCTGGCCGAGGCCTTGCAACAGGCCGTCGACAGGGTGGGGCACTGCAGCTATTGCCGGACATTGTGTGAACATGACTTATGTCCGGTGTGTGCGGATGAGCGGCGCGATCGTAGTCAACTCTGTGTTGTTGAAACCCCGACCGACGTTCAGGCCGTTGAGCAATCAACCGGGTTTCGCGGCCGCTATTTTGTCCTGATGGGGCATTTGTCACCGCTGGATGGTATCGGCCCGGAAGATATTGGCCTGGATCTTCTGGCCGAGCGCTTGCAGCAGGGTGGGATAAATGAGGTCATCGTGGCCACCAATCCCACCGTAGAAGGCGAGGCCACGGCCCATTATATTGCCGAGATGGCGCATCAGTCGGGTATCCGTGCCTCACGGATTGCCTATGGTGTCCCGTTTGGGGGTGAGCTGGAATTTGTGGATGCCGGCACCCTGTCTCATGCCCTGGCCGGTCGCCGTGAAATCTAGCCTTGATGTCATGAACATCATGGGGGCTCAGGTCGGATGCTGACTGCTGGAACCGTGTTGTTTATTGCTGCGACCTATGTGTTGATGCTGGTTGCCTACCGCCTGCCACAGTTGGCGCTGGTTCATCGGCCGATCATGGCCGCAATCATTAGTCTTGATCTGATGTTTCCATTTTATCTTTATGCCAACAAGGAGTGGGGGCGGCGGCTGATCGAACAACAGGAAATATTTTCGTTTATGGTGTGGATGCATCTGATTCTGGTGATTGCCCTGTATATGCTATACATTGTCCAGATACGCAGCGCCAGGGCCATGCTGCGGGGTGAGGCGGTGGCCAGAAATGAGCACAAAAGCCAGGGATTAGGTATAATAATCGCGCGTGGGCTGGTATTGATAACCGGCGCCATGCTGGTGGAGTCTGAATCTCCCGTCTCTTAAGTAATGTTCGTTATGTAACGGTATTACAAACAGGGTTCCTGGTTTATTAACGAGGGAGCACCATGCAGCTAACGTTGTACACAGATTATTCCCTGCGTGTTCTGGTCTATCTGGGCCTGAAAACCGACGAATTGGCCACGATCAGTGAGATCGCGGACAACTATGGCATATCGCGAAATCACCTGGTCAAGGTGGTGCATAATCTGTCTTCTCATGGGTTTATCGATGCCGTGCGTGGCAAAGGCGGCGGTTTGCGCCTGGCCCGGCCAGCGGCGCAGATCAATATCGGTGACGTCATTCGCCATACCGAACCCAATTTTGACCTGGTCGAATGTTTCGATAAGGATGATCCGGGCGGTTGCCCCATCATTTCCATGTGCAAGCTTAAGGGCGGTTTACGCAAGGCCTTCCGTGCCTTCATGGCCGTGCTGGATGAGATTACCCTGGCCGATGTCCTGAGTAATCGTGATGAGTTGGCTCCACCACTGCATATTGTGCTGCCTTTCCCTGTTAATTCAAAATAAGATCAAACGTGTTAGCGGCAACGATCGCGGGGCGATCAAGTGTGCTGACCCCTTGATGCCCTTATCAAGCAAGGCTAATAAACTGAGTCTGGAGAATACAGAGAGAGCTAATGAACGATTTATGAAAAGTATCGTGGAACTTGGGAAACGCTTTAAGAGTAATCCAAGATGAACGATCTAACTGATAATTGTGATAATTGTGATAATTGTGATAATTGGATAATTGGGGTCAGAGTAATAACTCATACGGCCGCTGTTATGCTCCAGTTATACCTTCTCCAATTATACCTTAGTGCCTGCTGTCAGTATCTAACGGCTCCATCGCGCTGGTAGTATTGGCCGTGACGCTTCTTGTTACCCCAGGTCAGCAACCATGGCCTGATAGCTGGCCAGGCGGCGTTGCTGGATGTCACCGCGTTTGCTGGCGGCGCAGATGGCGCAGCCTTGTTCGCCCAGGTGGCGGCAGTTACGGAATTTACACTGGCCGATATAGTCATGGAATTCACGGAAGCCTTCGGCAATGGCGGCGCTGTCCTGCAGGGTCAGGCCGAATTCACGGACGCCGGGGGAGTCGATGAGGTCGCCGCCGTGGGTCAGGTGATAGAGTGTCGTGGTGGTGGTGGTATGCATGCCTTTGCCGCTGAGGCTGGATAACTGGCCAATGCGCAGTTCATGTTCAGGCAGCAGGTCATTGATCAGCGAGGATTTACCGACCCCGGATTCACCGACGAAGATACTGGTGTGCTGGTGTAGCTGTTGTCTCAGCTCGTCATAACCGCGGTTTTGATGACTGCTGACGTAGAGTATCGGGTAGCCGATGTGCTGATAGAGTCGAAAGTGATTGTAGATGTGGTTGAGGTCGGTGGTGTCGACAAGATCGATCTTGTTGATCAGGATGACGGGTTTGATGTGCAGGGTTTCGGCGGTGATCAGGTAATGATCGATGAGGCTGTCATTGAAGTTCAGCGGCTCATTTTTGTCGATGGCGCTGACGATGATCATCTGGGTGATATTGGCGGCGACCGGTTTATGGCGGCCGCGTTGATCGGGGCGTGCCAGCAGTGTCTGGCGTTGTTCCAGGGCGATGATAACCGCCTGGTCATTGTCGGTTGTTTGCCAGCGGATGTGATCACCGCAGACCAGTGGTGGTAATTTTTTGCGCGCCACGGCGGCCATTAATGTACCGTTCTGATCTTCTATGGTCAGGTTTTTGTTGAAACGCGCGACGACGATGCCGGGCTGGCCAGTGTCAGACATGGTGATGTTTTATTTTTTGAAGTGATAGAACTGTTGGTTCAGGTAATTGATGACCGCCATCATGTCCTGTTCAGACCAGCCGCCCCCGGCCATGGATTCACAGAAACGGACCCGTTTTTCCAGTGCTGTGAGCGAGAAGATAATGCTGTCCGGTCGGGTGTAAATGCTGTTGTCATGGCAGCGTTGACAGGTTTTGTTGTGCAGGGCCTGGCCATCGGCTGTGTCGTTGGCGAAGGATGTGGCGGAAAATAACAGGGTGGATATCAGGGTGAGCAGCTGGATATACGGCATAATAATGGCTCCTTTATTAGGTTGAGTGGTAACCGGCAAGATGATAGATGCGGGCCAGGGCTGCCGGATGTGAATCATGGACGGCAGAATACAGCGCGTCGGGTGTCAGGGTGGTGGCATTTTCGTCATATAGTTTGAGCAGGGCATTAATGAGTTGTTCGGCATCACTATGGCGGGCGGCAAAGTCATCGGCCTGGTATTCATGGCGGCGGGTGATATGCATAATCAGCGGTTGCAGAAAAAAAGCAAACGCAGGGCCGCAGAGCATAAAAAGAATTAACGCTATATATCCGGCGGGCTGGCTGACACCGAGGCCATGAAAAAACCACTCCTGGTTGCTGAGCCAGTTCAGCAGGATCAATGCGCCAAGGCTGAAGGTCATCATCGTGATCAGGCGCTTGCGTACATGGCCGTGATGGAAATGGCCGAGCTCGTGGGCGAGTACGGCCTCAATCTCGTCGTGATTGAGTGATTGCAGCAGGGTGTCATAAAAGACGATGCGCTTGCTGCGGCCCAGGCCGGTAAAGTAGGCGTTGCCATGCCCCGAGCGTCGTGAACCATCGACGACAAAGATGCCATTGCTGCTGAAACCTGTACGCTGTAATAACCGCTCGATGCGTTGTCGCAGTACGCTGTCATCCAGTTCATTGAAACGGTTAAACAGCGGGGCAATCAGTAGCGGATAGATCCATAACATCAGCAGCGAAAAACCGCTCCACACCAGCCATACGGTCAGCCACCAGTGCTCCTGGGTGTTGACCAGCCACAGGACGATGTATAACAGCGGTGTCACTAGTAAAAAGGTGAGTGCCAGTTCGCGCAGCTGGTCGCTGATGAACAGGCCCTTGCTGCTATGATTGAAACCAAAGCGCTGTTCAATCACAAAGGTGCGCCATACCGATATGGGCAGTTCCAGTAGATGGCTGATCAACATCAGGCTGATGATGACGGTGACACCGGTGGTCAATGGCGACAGTTCTTTGCCGAGCCAGTATTGATTCAACCAGTCCAGGCCCCCTCCCAGTGTCCAGATGAGCACCATGACGGTGTGTAACAGGATGTCGGCTCGTTCGAGATGCAGGCCGGCGATGGTGTAGTCCGCAGCTTTTTGATGGGCGCTTAAACTGACATGCTGGCTGAAGGGATCGGGTGTCTGCTGGCGTTGGCTGCTCACACTGTATTGCTGGCGTGTTATCAGCCACAGCTGAATGCTGAATGACAATAGTAGTGCCAGGAGAAACAGGTAGGTCAGTGTATTCATTAACGACTGATCATAGCCTAACAGGCGAAAAAAGTCTTTTGCTGGCGATGGCTTGCCTTATGAGGATGCCGGTCTTTTGAACAGGGCGCGAAGATCCTCTATCAACAGATAGTTTACCGGGATCAGGATCAGGGTAATGATCGTCGCGAACATGATGCCGAAGCCCAGTGAAACGGCCATCGGGATCAGGAACTGGGCTTGGGTGGACTTTTCAAATAACAGCGGCATGAGTCCGAAAAAAGTGGTCAACGAGGTCAGCATCACGGGTCTGAAGCGAGCGCCGCCGGCAGAGATTACGGCGGCTACCAGAGACTGACGGTTATCACTGCGGGTTTTGTTGATGAAATCAACCAGTACCAGGCTGTCATTGACGACAACGCCTATTAACGCCATCAGGCCGAGCAGGCTCATGAGCGACAGATCCATGGCCATGATCCAGTGGCCAATGATGGCGCCGATGGCGCCAAACGGAATGACGGACATGACGATGATGGGCTGGACGAAGGATTTCAGCGGGATCGCCAGCAGGCTGTAAATGGTAAACAAAACAAATATCAGGCCGATGCCAAGGCTGCCAAACGATTCCCGTTGTTCGCGCGCCTCGCCTTCCAGGCGATAACTGACGCCGCGATATTTACTGGTTAGCTCGTCAAGAAACCGGGTCAGATCGGCCTGCAGTACGGTCATATTGGTGGTGGCCTTGTCGATGTCGGCCGTGACATTGGCTGTACGAAAGCGGTCGATACGGTATATCGTGGCCGCACTTTTGCCCGGCACTAGGCGGGCGATATGAGACAATGGCACGGAGCGGTTGCCCGGTGCCTGGATGAGGATATCCTCGAGGTTGGTGACGGAGTTGCGTTCATCTATCGGGAAGCGGACAAAGACCCGGACGTCATCCCGGCCACGCTGGATACGTTGAACTTCGGCGCCATAAAAGGCATCACGTACCTGGCGGATAACGGCGGCACGTGTCAATCCCAGGGCATAACCCTGTTCCGTGAGTTCGATCTGTAATTCCTGTTTGCCATCCGACAGGGTGTCGGCGATATCGAATACCGTCGGGTAGGTGGCCAGGCGAGTGCGCACCTGATGGGCTACTTCCTCGAGTGTGGCGAGTGAATTGGAGCGTAACTGCACATCGATGGGATTGCCCCCACGGCCGATCTCGGCCCTGAAGGTCAGGGTCTCTGCGCCGGGTATGGCGCCAATCATCCGGCGCCACTCATTGACCATGACGGCACTGGAAGCCTGCATGTGGCGCTGTTCCGGTGGTGTCACTTCAAACATGACGCGGCCGGTGTTGCTGCCGTTGCTGCCACGACTGCCGGTACCGCTGGAGGCCAGGATGTTCATGATCAGGCTCTTGCCGCTCTCGGGGTCGCGGTATTTTTGCTGTAACCTGCGCGCGGCCTCCGTCATCTTCTGGATGTGCCGGTCAGTCACTTCAAAGGCCGTGCCGGCGGGCATGGTTAATGTGGCGCGTGCTGTTTCACTCTGTATCCGGGGGAAGAAGACAAAATGCATCCAGCCGCTGCTGACAATGGCAAACAGAATAATCAACACCCCGGTAAATGCAGCCAGCGTTGTCAGGCGTTGCTTCAGGCAGGCGGCCAGAAAGGGTTGGTAATATTTCAGGATGGCATTTTCAAAACCGTCGGCAAAACGTTGTTGCCAGCGGGTAAAACGTGCCGTTGATGCCGGTTGATGCTGGAGATTGATGAAGCGCAGGTGTGCCGGCAGGACAAATTTTGATTCCAGTAATGAAAAAATCAATACCGGTATGACGACGGCAGGGATCTGGGCAAAAATGGCGCCGCGGTGGCCTTCTATAAAACCGATGGGCAGGAATGCCGCAATGGTGGTCAGTACGCCAAAGGTGACGGGGATGGCAACCTCACGGGTACCGCTGATGGCGGCATCCAGACCGGTTTCGGCATTGCGCATATGGCGGTAGACATTCTCCCCGGTGACGATGGCATCATCAACCACAATACCCAGCACCAGGATAAAACCAAACAGGCTGACAATGTTGAGAGTGATACCCAGCAGCGGCATAAACATAAACGCGCCCATAAAACTGATCGGGATACCGATAAAGACCCAGAAGGCTATCGAGGGGCGCAGGAACAGTGTCAACAGGGCGAAGACCATGATGCCACCCTGGATGGCATTGTTGGTCAGTGTTGCCAGACGATTCTTGACGATCTGGGAATCGTCATCCCAGTAACTCAGGCTCATCCCTATCGGGAGGTTCTGCTGTTGCTCGCGAATATAGTTTTTAACATCATTGGCGACGGCGATGGCGCTCTGTTTGCCGACGCGGTAGATCTGGATCAGCACTGCCTGCTGGCCATTAAAGCGGGTGCGTAGTGGTGTTTCCTCAAAGTCATCGCGGATCTCGGCAATATCCGCCAGGCGTATGACACTGCCATCGACGGCCGTCTTGATTGCTATGGTGGCAAAATCGGAACGACGATATGACTGGCCCTTGGAGCGAATCAGGATGTCGCCGCCCTGGGTACGGACATTGCCGGCGGATTGATCCAGCGAGCTGGTCTTGATGGCATCGGCCACATCCGCCAGGCTGAGTTGAAACTGGCGCAGGCGGTGGGGCGAAATCTCAATGGCAATTTCATAACTGCGCACACCGTCGAGTTCAACCTGGGTTACATTTTGCAGGCCCAGCAGGTCATCGCGCACCTGTTCGGCAAACTCGCGCAATTCCTTTTCACCATAGTCACCGGCGATCGTGACGGTGATGACTTCGCGTTTGCGTTGTGCCAGCTGGATCAGGGGGCGTTCGGCATCGGCCGGAAAGGTGTTGATGGCGCCGACACGGGTTTTGACCTCGTCCAGCAGGGTGCGTTCATCGTAGCCGCTGTCCACCTCCAGGTTGACTGTGGTGCTGCCTTCGACGCTGCGACTGCTGATTTGCTTGATGCCTTCAAGATCCTGAACGGCTTCTTCGATACGAATGGCCGCACCCTGTTCGACGTCTTCGGGTGTGGCGCCGCGCAGTGCCACGGAGACACTGATCGTGTCGGGGTCGACAGCCGGGAATATCTCCAGTGAAATCCGGGTGGTTAATGAAATCAGCCCGAGAAACAGGATAAATGCCATAAGCAGATTGGCTGCGACAGGATTGCGGGCGAACCATTCAATCACGGCCTGTACACCGGTTTGCTGTGTGTCTCTGTGATAGCGGTGTTGAGTTGTCCTGATGGCTCACGGCCACGGCTATCTGTACCGGCAATAGTGACCGGGGTGCCCGAGGGCAGCTGTCCCAGCGGGGTTGTGACGAGTTGTTCACCGGCTGTCAGGCCGCTGTGAATAATGGAGTCTTTATCATTGTGCCAGGCGATGGTGATATCGCGGCGTTTTAATAATCCATCCTCGACGATGTAGACGTAACTGCCCTGGTAGATGGTGTGATTGGGGACCACCAGCGCAGCGGCGAGCTGCTTGCCCATAATGCGGGCGCTCACGTATTGGCCTATCTTCAAGGGTTGTCGTCCCTCGGCCATGTTGCCATAGGGGTCATCAATGCGGGCGACCACGTGGAGCTGTTGCGATGTGTTATCGATGGCGCCTTCAGTGCGGATCACGCGTCCGGGCCATTGTTCCGGGCCGAGCAGTGACGATTCAATAATGACCTTCGGTAATCTGGCGCTATCCGTATCTCTGAAGCGGTAAGATTCCGGCAGGTCTATAAATTGCAAATCCTGATTGCGTAATGGCAGGCGTACTTCAAGCGCATCAATGGCAAAAATCTCAGCCAGGTTGGTGCCGGTCGCGACCAGCTGGCCGAGATCGGCGTGGATGGTCAGGATGCGTCCCGCATAAGGTGCACGCACGATGGTGCGTGCCAGGTTCAGCCGGGCCTGGTTATAGGCCGCCTCGGCAGAGCTCACGCCTGAGCGGGCTGCCTGTAATTGTGGCTTGCGCAGTACCAGTTCTGAGGGGTCTTCGTCGAGGCCCAGCCGCTTCCAGTCTTCCAGGGCCTGTTTGCTGCGAGCCTGTTCTTCGGCGAGGCCTTGTTTCGCATTGGCCAGTGTGGCTTCAGCCATCTGTACCTGGGTTTCAAAGTCGCGCGGGTCAATCTTGAGCAGGATCTCGTCCTTCTCAAAATAACCGCCCGGACGAAAGTGATCATTGACAAAGACCACCTCGCCGCTGACCTGCGACTTGAGTTCAACCAGGGTGCGCGGTTTGATGGTGCCGTAGCTGTTGATCACGACATCATAGTTGCGCGGCTCCAGCGTTGTGGTTTCAACGGTCATCTGGGGCGTGCGCGGCGGCGGCTTGCGGGTGATTTCAGGACGGTTATGCATGATGACCCAGGCGATCACAATGGCTAGCAATAACACGGCAAGCGGAAGCAGGAAACGTCTGGTCATGGCTGTGACTTCATCTTTTGATCATTCAATAGGTATGTAGGGTTCACGGGGTTTCGCCTTTATAATCACCGCCCAGGGCAATGTATAGCGCCACCCGGTTGTGCAGTCGTTGTCGTTGCAGGCTGAGGACTGCGCTTTGGGCATCAAAGGCCCGGCGCTGTGACTCCAGTACCGTGGCGTAGTTGACCAGCCCACGCTGGTATTGTGTAAACGACAGGGTTTCCGCTTCCAGGGCATTTTTTTCCGCGGCCTGGTATTGCCGGTATTGTTCTGCCAGCGCCTGTTCCTGCGCTAGCCTGTTTTCAACTTCGGCAAAGGCCTGGAAGACACTGCTCAGGTAATATTGTTCCAGTTGTTTGAGTCTGGCCCGGGTCTCCTCTTCACGAGCGGCCAGTTTACCGGCATTGATCAGGGGTTGTAAAAGGCCGCCGGCCAGGGTCCATATGCCCTGGCTGGCATCCAGCAGATTATGGAGTTCGCTTGAGCTTTGACCGACACTGCCGGTAATCGACAGGCGGGGGAAGCGTTGTTTGTGGGCGATGGCAATACCGATATCGGCCGCCATCAGTTCCAGCCAGCGGCGGCGTAAGTCAGGGCGACGCGAGATGAGTTCGGAAGGCAGGCCGGCAGGGATAGATGCCCGCAGTTGCGGCAGCATCTGTGGTGGCAGGGGTTGGCCATCCGGGTAGCGTCCTAATAATAGCTGTAGTCGGCGAACCGCCTCGGCAACGGTCTGTTGCTGGGCCGTGGTGCGGGCGGCCTCCTGTTCGACACCGTTACGTGTCAGGTAGACATCCAAGGCGGGGTTCAGGCCCTGGCGGTAGCCGGTCTCGATAATTTCCAGGTTGCTGCTCAGGTTGTGCAGGCGGTCTTCGTAGAGCTTGAGCAGCCGTTGTGCTTCAAGGATGTCGTACCAGGCATTGCTAACGGCGGCGATCAGGTCGAGGCGGGCCCCCGCCAGCTCGGCTTCCCGGGCTGCCAGGGTTAATGCCGCCTGTTTTTGCGTGTCCTTTAACTTGCCCCAGATATCGAGCTCCCAGTCCAGGTCGAGCGATAATTCAATCGTTGTCGCGGTGCTTGACGGTGTACCCTGGAGCTTGCGTTGGCCGCCGCTGAGTGAGGCCGATAATTCGGGGATGCGTGGTGCGCCACTGATCACCAACTGTTGCCTGGCTACTGTGACCTCTGCTCGCCGGGCGGCAAGGTCGTGATTGTTTTCCAGGGCCTCGGTTATCAGTTCATTAAGCCGGGAGTCGGCCACTGCCGTCAGCCCGTCTGCGGTGATGCTGCTGTCCGGTCCCGGATCGCTGTGCCAGGCTGCGGGGGTTGCAGCTATCTCAGGGGCTTTATAGGGTGCTGTGCTGCAGGCACTGAGAGTCAGCAGGGCCATTGTGATAACGAAGGTTTTCACGGTATAGGGCTTAATCCTAATGAGGCCTCTTGTTTCAGTGTGGTCGCGCATAAGCGGTTCGTGAAAAAACTGTTGCTGGTTCAGGCGTTTCAACTTGCCATCTTAATAGCGGCACGTGGTTTGTGCCAGCCAATTTACACGACTTTACTGTGGCACAGGCGGTGGTTACGGGACTATGTAGTGCAAGCCCCGGCCCGGAAATGACCGCAGGGCTGTGTTATGCTTGTGCCGTTATCAGTTATGCAAAGGCGACACTCATGGCACAGGACCCCAATAATCTGATCTGGATTGATCTGGAGATGACCGGTCTGAATACGGATGAAGACTATATTATTGAGATCGCGACTATCGTCACCGATGCCCATCTGAATATTCTGGCCGAAGGGCCGATGCTGGCGGTATATCAGAGCGATGAGGTGCTCAGTACGATGGATGATTGGAATACTAACCAGCATGGAGGTTCAGGCCTGATTGACCGTGTGCGCCAGAGCCGTGTCACAGAAGCCGATGCCGAGCAGCAAACCCTGGCCTTTCTACAGCAATATGTCCCTGCCAACAAGTCGCCGATGTGTGGCAACAGTATTTGTCAGGACCGGCGCTTCCTCTATCGCAGCATGCCGGAGCTGGAGCGTTATTTTCACTATCGAAATCTTGACGTCAGCACCTTGAAGGAGCTGGCGCGGCGTTGGGCGCCGCAGGTCTATCAGGGGGTTGGCAAGGGAGGTGGCACCCATCTGGCGCTGGATGATATTCGTGATTCGATAACTGAACTGAAATATTACCGCGAGCATTTTATCCGTTTGCCGGAGTCACTATAACAGTGGCGCATGGCTGGCAGCGGCTGCTGTTCAGGCAGGTGGCCTTGACAATACGGAGCTGACCCGTACCCCGATTATTTGTTACTGGTATTCCACCATGGCGGCGGAGATTTGTCATGCAGGACACTGTGGCAGCGTTCGCAGGTCCACAGGGCGAATGACACCTTGTCATGGCAACGGCCGCAGAATTGTCCCTTTAATACCTTTTCCATTGTCACCGGGTTGCCATTGTTCTTGGGCAGGAAGATGTCCGGGTGACAGTTGCTACAGGCCAGCCAGCGGGTGTGGGCCAGGTGTGGAAAGCGCACATTCGGCATCTCTGCCGTATCGGTCATGATGATATCGAGGTCGAACTCTTTCATGGGGGCGCCGTCTTCAGGGCGACCGGTATTGGTCTGGCGGGGGTTGATGACCCCCTGATTCAGGGCCTCTACCCAGTTGACTTCGCCGCGCCTGTCCTTGGGGAAGTCTTTCATCGATTGTTCAGGATCCTGCAGGGTATTGATGGTTTCCACCTGCGGGTCATGGATGCCGTCCTGAGCCAGTGGTGTTAGCGGCGGGGCCTTCAGGTCCAGTGCCAGTACAGAGCTCGAAACAAGCAGGACGATAAAGAACAGCAGCGACTTCATGATGGAACATTTCCCTTTTGTTGTTGCAAGGCCCATTGTACATGTTCGCGCACCAGTGGTGACGGGTGATCAGCGCGTGCCTGCAGGGCGTTGACCAGTATCGTCTGATCTTCTATGTCGCTGTGACGATGGCCAGTGGCCAGGGCGTTACCCAGGGCCACGGCAATATTGCGCAGCCAACACAGATAACCGATGCGGCGAATCGGTGAGCCTTCAGTATATTTCAGGAAGGCCTGTTCACTCCAGGCAAACAGGGTGGTCAGTTTTGTGTTGTCGAGATTATGGCGGGGATGAAAATCAGTTTCCTGGCTATGGCGGGCGAAACGGTTCCATGGACAGACCAGCTGACAGTCATCGCAGCCATAGATGCGATTGCCTATCAGCGGTCGTAGTTCCGTGGGTATGCTGCTGCGCAATTCAATGGTCAGATAAGAGATGCAACGCCGGGCATCGAGCCGGTAGGGGGCAATGATTGCCGCTGTCGGGCAGATGTCCAGGCAGGCCATACAATCACCGCAATGGGCGGACGATGGCTGATCGGGGGGTAATGGTAGATCCGTATATAACTCCCCCAGAAAAAACCAGGAGCCGGCCTGACGGTTAATAAGATTGGTATGTTTGCCAATCCAGCCGAGTCCGGCTTGCTGGCCCAGGGCCTTTTCGAGCACCGGAGCCGAGTCGACGAAGGCGCGGTATGCAAATTTGCCAATGGCCTGTTCAATACGTGTGGCCAGTTGCTGCAGGCGTTTCCGCAAGACCTTATGGTAGTCACGTCCCAGTGCGTAGCGTGATATATAACCACGTTCGGGATTGTTCAGCACCGTAGTAACGGCGTTGGGCTCCGGAGGTAGATAGTCCATACGTAATGAAATGACCCGCAGGGTGCCGCTGACCAGTTCCTGCGGACGGCTACGGCGGATACCATGGCTGGACATATACTCCATCTCTCCATGCAGGCCGTCCTTGAGCCAGTTCAACAGGTGTTGTTCATGTTCGTCTAAGTGGATATTGGCGATACCAACCTGCTGAAAGCCGAGCGCCTGTCCCCAGTCTTTGATCAGGCCGGCCAGCTCAATCATGTCTACGGCCTTATGAGCGTATCGCTGTGATGCTTTTTGTTTCATAAAGTGCGGCATAACCTTATGATAACGCCTATGACTGTATTACCGCGAAACTTATACCGCGCGGCGGCCGTGCGTGAGCTGGATCGGATTGCCATTGAGGATCATGGTTTGGCCGGTCTGGCATTGATGGAGCGCGCCGGTCAGGCGGCCTTTACCCTGTTACAGCAGCGTTGGCCGCAGGCGCGGCGCCTTATTATAGTCTGTGGCCCGGGCAATAATGGTGGTGACGGCTTTGTGATTGCTCGCCTTGCGGCTGCGGCCGGTATGTTTGTTGGCGTGGTTCTGGTGGCTGATGTCTCCCGCCTGGGTGGCGCGGCGGCGCAGGCCTATGCCGCTATGGTGGATGCGGGTCTGGAGACGCAGGCGTTCGCCGAGCAGGATCTGCTTGCTGCCGATGTGGTTGTGGATGCCTTGCTTGGCACCGGCCTTGATCGTGATGTTGCGGGTGAGCTGGCGACCATGATCGATGTGCTGAATCAGCATCGCCTGCCGGTGTTGGCTATTGATATCCCTTCCGGCTTACATGCCGATAGTGGCCGGGTGCTTGGTCATGCGCTACAGGCCGCGGCTACCATAAGTTTTATCGGCTTAAAGCAGGGCCTGTTTACGGGGCAGGGGCCAGGCTGTTGCGGGGATGTCTATTTCGATGATTTACAGGTGCCGGCGGAGGTTTATAAGGGAATACCGGTGGCAGCGTGGCGCATAGATTATGCAAGTTTGAATGCTGCCAGGGATACGCTGGCGCCACGCTCGCGCACTGCCCATAAAGGTGATTATGGCCATGTGCTGGTGATCGGTGGTGATCAGGGTATGGCGGGTGCGGTGCGCCTGGCGGCTGAAGCAGCGGCACGTGTCGGTGCCGGGCTGGTCAGTGTGGCAACACGGGCCGAACATGCCGGCCAGATATGTGCGGCTCGTCCTGAACTCATGGTTCACGGCCTGCAGTCACCGGCTGACCTGCCTGCCTTGATGACACGGGCAACAGTGATAGCCATTGGTCCGGGTCTGGGGCAGGCAGGCTGGGGGCAGGGCTGTCTGGGGCAGGTGCTGGATGTGTTGACGGCTACCAACAAGCCCCTGATCATCGATGCTGACGGCCTGAATATTCTGGCCCGGGAAGGCTGGCGCTATGATCATTGGATTTTGACGCCGCATCCGGGTGAGGCGGCACGTTTGCTGGGTGTGACAACAGCAGAGATTCAGGCGGATCGTTTTGCCGCAGCGCACGCTATTCAGCAACGTTATGGCGGTATCTGTATTCTGAAGGGTGCGGGTACGCTGGTGCAGTGTGCTACGGCCTGTCGGGTGTGCGCTGATGGTAATCCGGGTATGGCTTGTGGTGGCATGGGTGATGTCCTGACGGGCGTGATTGCCGGTTTACTGGCGCAGGGTCTTGCTATTGATGTCGCGGCCTGGACGGCGGTGTGTGTGCATGGTCATGCAGCCGATACGGTGGCCGGTGATGGTGAGCGGGGTATGTTGGCATCGGACCTGTTTCCTCAGCTACGTCGCCTGGTGAATCCAGCCGTTGTCGGGGCTGCCAGGGATTAACATGCAAGCGCTGTTTCTTGAAGCCGGCTCGGCGATGGCTATGGAGCAGCTGGCCGCTGATTTCGCCCGGGGCTTGATTGATTATAAGATGACGGGCGGGGCGGGTATTGTTATCGCTTTGCAGGGGCCGTTAGGGGCTGGCAAGACCACCTGGTGTCGGGGCTTGTTGCGGGCCCTGGGTTACTGCGGCACAGTAAAAAGCCCGACCTATACCCTGGTTGAGAGTTATCTGATAGATCAGTCATCGCCATCGTGGTATCTGCATCATTTTGATCTTTATCGCATGGCGGACCCTGAAGAGCTCGAATATATCGGTGGTCGTGATTATTTTTCTGCAACAGCGGTCTGTGTGGTTGAATGGCCCGAGAAGGGTTCGGGGGTAATGCCGCCGGCCGATATCTGTATTGCGATTCAATATATGGGTGGCGGCCACGACGATAATCGTCGTTTAACCCTGACAGCTGATTCAGCGTCCGGGAAACAATTGCTGGCCCTGTTGGCTGGCAGAGCATCTTAGTCCTTTTTAGATAATGATTTAGCCGCTGATTGTTATCGCATGGTATAGATTGGCTTCCTATCTATATAAAAATGTTGCAATTAATATTATTTTGGGTTAAATCTAGCCCTGTTCAAGGTTAAGCAGGGTTGCTGACAGATGCCAAGGCCGCTTGTCTCATTGTTGTTGTTACCCGCATTATTGTCGCTTTTTTCTCAGGCAATGGCGGCGCCGGTGCAGGTCAATAGTCTGCGTACCTGGCAGGCCCCGGATCATACCCGACTGGTTTTTGATTTGTCGGCGCCTGTGGATTACAAATTATTCAGCCTCAACAACCCTTCCCGTCTCGTCGTTGATATAAAAAATTCATCGTTGAATCATGTTTTGCCGGATCCGGAAAAGAACGATGCCTATCTGAAAGGTATTCGCAGCGCCATGCGTGATAACAAGGATTTGCGCGTGGTGCTGGATCTGCAGGGCAAATCCAAATACAAGAGTTTTCTGCTCAAACCCTATAAGCAATATGGTGACCGACTGGTCATCGATTTGTATGAGGCCGCAGAGCGGAAGCAGCAGGTCGTGAAACGCGTGCAACCCAAATCCTCCAGTCTGCGTGATCTGGTGATTGCCATTGATGCTGGCCATGGGGGGGAAGATCCGGGGGCGCTGGGTACCCATGGTACCCATGAAAAGGAGGTTGTGCTGGCTATCGCCCGGCGTCTGGCCAAGGCGATTGATAAAGAGCGCGGCATGCGTCCGGTAATGATTCGCGAAGGTGATTATTATCTGAGTCTGCGTCAGCGGACATTGCTGGCACGTAAACATAAGGCCGATCTGTTCATTTCTATTCATGCCGATGCCTTTGATGACCGTCGTGTTAACGGTGCCTCGGTTTATATTCTGTCGAGTAATGGCGCCAGTGATGAGGCCGCACGCTGGCTGGCGGAAAAGGAAAACTCGGCCGATTTGATCGGTGGTGTTAGTCTGGATGACAAGGACAATATGCTGGCCTCGGTGCTGCTTGATCTATCCCAGAATGCCACCATCGAATCCAGCTACAATGTGGCCGAGCAGGTATTAAGGGCCTTGCGGCCGTTGGGTAAGCTGCATAAACGTGATGTTCAGCAAGCCGGTTTTGCGGTGTTAAAGGCTCCGGATATACCTTCCATGCTGATCGAAACGGCCTTTATCTCCAATCCCCGCGAGGAACGGAAGTTGCGTAGCACCAGTCATCAGCGCGCCATGTCTGATGCGATTCTGAAAGGGGTTCGTGCCTATTTCCTCAAAAATGCGCCTCCCGGCACGCTGTATGCCGCGCGTCGCCATGTCATTGCCAGTGGAGATACCCTGTCTGAAATTGCCCGCCACTACCGGGTCAGCATCAACACTCTGCGTGATGCCAATCGTCTTAGAGGTGATACCGTGCGGGTTGGGCAGGTATTGCATATACCTCTGGCCAAGGACAGCTAGAGTAAGTCGCTCTATCCCTGGCAGCAGGGGGTGTCTCTGGCAAGCCTTGAGTGTCATGCCCTGTCCTGGCGGCAGCTCGTTTCAATACGGGTTTTTTTGCCACTGATGTTTTATACTTTAAGCCTGTTATTGGAAGCCAGGTGAATGTTGTTATGTGTCCGGTCCAGGATATCTCGGCTAAACCCGCCACAACGGGTCACGCGAATACTGCCAACCGCATCCATCGCCTGAGTACCCATCTGGCTAACCAGATTGCCGCCGGCGAGGTTGTTGAGCGTCCGGCATCGGTCATCAAGGAGTTATTGGAGAACAGCCTTGATGCCGGTGCCAGCCGGGTAGAAATTGATATTGAGCAGGGTGGCGCTCGCCTGATTCGTATTCGTGATAATGGTGCCGGTATCTATCGCGATGATCTGCTGTTGGCCTTGAGTCGTCATGCTACGAGCAAGATATTATCAGCCGATGATCTGGTCAGTATAAACACACTGGGTTTTCGTGGCGAAGCCCTGCCCAGTATTGCCTCTGTCTCCCGTTTGACCCTGACCTCCCGTCGTACAGGTGCAGCTGATGCCTGGGCCCTGCACGGCGATGGTAGTGACCCCTGTGCCGACAACATCAAACCCGCATCACACTCGACGGGCACAACCGTGGAGGTGCGTGACCTGTTTTATAATACCCCGGCGCGGCGCAAGTTTCTGCGAACCGAAAAAACCGAATTTGCCCATGTCGAGGAGGTGGTGCGACGGATCGCGCTGGCTTGTCCTGATGTTGCTATCCGCTTGCGCCATAATCAACGCGTGGTACTTGATCTGAAGGTGGGCGCCAATGGGACTGATAACACCCAGGATGGTGGTCTGGGTCGGATTGCCCGTATTTGTGGCCCAGCCTTTGAAGAACATGCCGTACCGGTTGACTGCCAGGCGGTAGGGCTGCATTTGTATGGCTGGGTGGCGCAGCCGGCCTTTTCCCGTAGCCAGGCCGATATGCAGTATTTCTATGTTAATGGTCGTATTATTCGCGACAAGGTTGTTGCCCATGCCGTGCGTCAGGCCTATCGGGACGTACTCTATCATGGTCGTCATGCGGCCTTTGTCTTGTATCTTGATATGCCGGCAGATCAGGTTGATGTTAATGTGCATCCGACCAAACATGAAGTCCGTTTTCGCGAATCACGCCTGGTGCATGATTTCCTGTTTCGCAATCTGCACAAGGTGCTGGCCGATGTGCGCCCCGGCGATGCCGGACAGGATAGTCATGCTGTGACTGAAGCCGTTATGTCGCAGCAGGCCAGCAGCCCGGCTCCTGGACGCGGGTATGGTGCTGGATTGCAGCAATCTCTAGGTATTAATGAGCCGGCCAGCGCGGCGCTGGCGGCTGTTTACCAGTCATTACATGATATTGGTGAGAAGTCTGCCGGTAACAGGCCGGAGGATGTATCGAGGCCTGCAGCGACGGCTGCCGGCAATGAGAATAATGACGTGCCCGCACTGGGTTATGCCCTGGCGCAATTACATGGCATTTATATCCTGGCCGAAAATACCCGTGGTCTGGTCCTGGTTGATATGCATGCGGCCCATGAGCGAATTACCTATGAGCGGATGAAGGTCAGCCATGCGGAAGGGCGGGTGCGATCCCAGCCTTTGCTGGTGCCGCTGTCGCTGCGGGTGAGTGATAGCGAAGCGGCACTGGTCGATGAACAGCAGGCCGTGTTTAATGAGCTGGGCCTGGTGATCGAGCGCCTGGGTCCTGAAACCCTGGTGGTGCGTGAGGTGCCGACAATGCTGGCCGCTGCCGATATTGAAACCCTGCTGCGGGATATTTTGGCCGATATCCGCACCCATGGTAGTAGTCAACGTATTGAGGGCCATATCGATGACATCCTCGCAACCATGGCCTGTCATGGTTCAGTACGGGCCAATCGCCGCCTGACGCTGCCGGAAATGAATGCCCTGCTGCGGGACATGGAGCACACCGAACGCAGTGGCCAGTGTAACCATGGCCGGCCAACCTGGGTTGAATTGCCTGTAACTGATCTGAACAAGTTGTTTATGCGTGGCCAATAACCGGCGCGCGTAAACAATGGCTTGATGACAGGCAAAAAAAACCCGGGTCGCCAGGGAGGAGCGGGCGAGCCCGGGTCAAGGGTGCTCAGGCGACACTATCTTGGAGGAGGGAGTGAACGTGTCGCCGTGATTACTAATTATCCAGATTATCCGGGCGCAAACTGTGACCGGGATCACAAAAGGGTGATTTGTGTCGCCTGCAAAAAATATCTGTTCAATCAAAATCCCATAAATGTCCGTCAGATTTTTTCTGCAAGCTCCCGGGCGTCACCGATGTAATTGGCGGGTGTCAGTGTCAGCAGTTGCTGACGGGCCTGTTCCGGGATGTCCAGGCTCGTGACGAATTGTCGCAGGGTGGCTTCATCGACACGGTTGCCGCGGGTCATTTCCTTGAGTTTTTCATACGGATTTTCAATGCCGTAACGGCGCATAACCGTCTGAATGGGTTCGGCCAGTACCTCCCAGGCATTATCCAGGTCTTCTGCCAGCCGCTGTGGGTTGGTTTCGAGTTTGCTGATGCCCTTCAGGCAGGATTGATAGGCGATAATCGAGTGCGCGCAGCCGACACCGAGGTTGCGTAATACGGTGGAATCGGTCAGGTCACGCTGCCAGCGTGAGATCGGCAGTTTGCTGCCCAAATGTACAAACAGGGCATTGGCAACACCCAGATTGCCTTCGGCGTTTTCGAAATCGATAGGATTTACCTTGTGTGGCATGGTTGAAGAGCCGATCTCGCCGGCGATCGTTCTTTGTTTGAAATAACCCAGGGAGATATAACCCCAGACGTCACGGCAGAAATCAATCAATATGGTATTGAAACGGGCCAGGGCATCAAACATCTCGGCGATATAATCATGGGGTTCGATCTGGGTCGTGTAGGGGTTCCAGGTTAATCCCAGGCGCTCCAGCAATTGTTCGGCCATCGCCTGCCAGTTGTGATCGGGGTAGGCAACACGATGGGCATTATAATTACCCGTGGCACCATTGATTTTACCGAGTATGGGTACAGCGATCAGTTGTTCACGCTGTCGCTTCAGGCGCTGCGCGACATTGGCCATTTCCTTGCCCAGTGTTGTCGGCGATGCCGTTTGTCCATGGGTGCGTGACAGCATCGGCAGGCCGGCATGATCATGGGCCAGGGTGGTGATGGCCTGGATGATTTCATCCATCATGGGCAGCAGGGATTGTGTGCGGGCCTCGCGCAACATCAGGGCATAGGCCAGGTTGTTTATATCCTCCGAGGTGCAGGCAAAATGGAAAAATTCGCTGATGGCTTCGAGCTCACTATTACCACCAATCTTTTCCTTTAGGAAATATTCAACGGCCTTGACATCATGGTTGGTAGTGCGTTCGATGTTTTTGACGCGTTGGGCATCCTCAATACTGAATTTTTCGACAATATCATTGAGAATGTTGTTGGCATGTTCACTGAGAGCCGCAACCTCGCTGATGTCCGCCTGTTCGGCCAGTAGCTGTAGCCAGCGTACCTCTACCAGCACCCGGTGCCGGATTAGACCGTATTCGCTGAAGATGGGGCGTAGCTCGGCGCATTTGTCGCCGTAGCGGCCATCAATGGGGGATATTGCTGTCAGTGATGTCAATTCCATGGTATTCCCGTATGTAGTCATTAATGATCAGATAGCTGCTGAATTATAGCCCTGTTTGCCGCCCAGATCGCCATTGTTCAGCGGCATGGATGATTTTTTTACGCTGAAATAATAATTGCCAGCGGGTACCGCCGCACTGGCGCCACAAAAT
>Ga0316187_10000412_pt1 | contig 33146 bp, 30 predicted proteins | sample CroRivburrow1_MG_FD_204927 | JGI IMG/M metagenome (GOLD analysis project Ga0316187, IMG submission 204927) | Coastal sediment microbial communities from Maine, United States - Cross River worm burrow 1 | ecosystem: Environmental > Aquatic > Marine > Coastal > Sediment | place: USA: Maine... | reverse complement strand
ATGCGGTAGATAACATCTTTTGCATTGGATGCCAGACGTGTAAATTGTTTGGTGCTGTCAGAAAACCTCTCTGATATCTGCATGCTTAATCTGTAAAAGATGAATATGGCTAAAAAACTCACCAGTCCGGCAAGAATAAAAATGATTATTCCAGCACGAATATACGGCTCATAAACTTCCTGCATATCAAGCTTGGCAACAATTCCGAGATTAAGTGTTTTTACTGGCTCATAGGCAGCCAATACACGCACGCCTCTGTAATCCAAACCAATCATCCAACCCGATTCTCCTGAGAGAGCTCTTTGCATTGGCTCAGCTTTGCCAACACTCATCTGAACAGGCTTTGGAACACCCATGCCGGCAAGGTGGTTTCTCATCAGGAATACAATTTTATCGCCCTCTATTCTTGCTAGCGTGAATTCACCAGAGTGGCCGAATTTGATTTCTTCAAGGGCTTCTTTTATTTGATCCAGAGTATTTTCATAGGGCTCCGCATGAGAACTAAAGACATGCCCTTCATTTTCTTCATGCTCTGCTATTGATTCAATGATCCTGGCATTGCTTTGGACAGTTTCAGTCAGACGTTCGGCTGTTTCAGAAATAGATGTTTGATAGATGATGAACGTAACAATTCCCGATGTAACAAGCACAGCAATAAACATCGTTATGGTAAGCCATAATAATTTATCTCGAATAAGCTCTAATCTGAAAATTCCAAAGCACCCCCATATCTGATTTGCAATCAGTTTTTAAAGGGGATGGCTTTAGTGGAAACAACAGAAAAGCAAGACCCTTTCCTTTTTATTATACACTATTTTTCATGAATGGTGGGGAATGAACTTATGAATGTCCGCTTATGGCCGTGAGTCGCCTGTCGTGATCGGCAGCAGTCGCCATAAGCGGTCATTCGAGTTTACATAAAAAAACAGGCCGGGAGAGAAGCCCGGCCTGAAAAAAGAGAAAATTAAATGGAACGTTGGGAGAGTTAAGCGTGTTGTGCCGCGCCTTCACCCTCTTCGGCAGTCACCTCTTCTGCCATCAACTCTTCAATGCGGTAGCTCGAAGGGTCTGCAAGCAGCGTGGTAACCAGTTTGTGGTTCATGTCGTGACCTGTCAGTTCACCCTCAAAGGCACCGACAATCGGATACCCAGAAAGGAATAGATCGCCCAGTGTATCGAGAATCTTGTGACGGACACACTCATCTTCATAACGCAGACCACCCTCGTTCACGACACGGTGGGTATCGAGTACGATGGCATTTTCCAGCGAACCACCGAGAGCAAGCCCCGCCTTCTGCAGCGCTTCAACTTCATGCAGGAAGCCGAAGGTGCGAGCACGGGAAATTTCACGGGTATAAGCCTGATGGGCAAAATTGATGGCAACTTTACGCTTACGCAGTAGCGGATGATCGTAGTCGAGCAGGTAGCTAATCCTGAATCCGTCTGCAGGGTAGAGAGCGCAACGTTTGTCACCTTCTTCAACTTCTACACGTTTAAGGACACGAAGGACCTTCTTTGCCTTGGACTGTTCGCGGATACCGGCGCATTGAATCAGAAACACAAACGGGGCGGATGATCCATCCATAATGGGAACTTCTGGACCACTGACTTCAATGCGGGCGTTATCCACGCCCAGACCTGCAAAGGCGGAAAGCAGATGCTCGATGGTTGAAATCTGAGCACCGTCATGACCAATGGTTGTGCAGAGACGGGTATCAGTGACGAACTCGGCCTTGGCCGGAATCTCAACACCGAGATCGGATCGAACGAATGTAATGCCGCTGTTCTCGGCTGCCGGATGCAAAACCAGTTGGATTTTGCGCCCTGAATGCAGGCCGATACCACTACAGCGTATCGCATGATCCAGTGTTCTCTGAACAATCATTTATGCCTCCTTTCGTATAGGGCATAGCATTTGTATGACGTCAATGGTACGAACATCATCGGGGCAACTCTACGTAAAACACTGAAATTCAATGTGATTTATGCCACAAACTCAGCATCCGCAAACTTTGACCCCATTATCAAACGCATAACCCTGCCATAAAAACCGTAAAAGCCAAATATTCTACCCTGATCGGCCGATCAGTCGGCCTGCCTGCGCAGGAAGGTTGGCACGGCAAATTCGTCATCGTTGAAGTCGATATTGCCGAATGGTTTTGGCTGTACCTGCTGTCCCTGAGTCGCTTGAGGCGCCTGATGGTTAGTCTGGGCTGCAACGACTGGAACACTCTGAACAGGACCGACTTGGGCAGTCGGAATACGTGGAAGCACAACCACCTCAGGCTTGCCATCAAAGGATGAGAGGTTAACGGCCACATCTCCGGAAAGACCCGTTGCCACCACAGTTACACGAACCTCTTCGCCTGCATCCTGATCGTAAACCATGCCGCAGATGATATTGGCATCCTCATCAGCCATGTTGTGGATAATGGAAACCGCCTCATCGTACTCGGCCAGCGTCATATCTTCGTTACCGGTCACGTTGACCAGAATACCCTGTGCGCCGTGAATATCGATATCCTCAAGAAGTGGTGAAGAGATCGCGCGCTCAGCAGCCTCAATAGCACGACTTTCACCTGTTGCCATACCGGACCCCATCATGGCTACGCCGCGGGTCTCGCTCATCACAGCTTTCACATCGGCAAAGTCGACATTCATATAGCCAGTGTGTGTGATTAATTCAGCAATACCACGTACTGCCTGTAGCAATACATCGTCCGCCTTGCGGAAGGCTTCCAGCATACTGGTGTTTTTACCCACCGCGCCGATCAGCTTCTGATTTGGAATGGTGATCAGTGTATCAACATATTTACGCAGCTCTGCAATGCCCGCATCGGCCTGACGCATGCGGCGCTTGCCCTCAAAGTTGAATGGTTTGGTGACTACCGCCACAGTCAATACGCCCATCTCTTTGGCTACTTCTGCAATGACAGGTGCCGCTCCGGTACCGGTACCACCACCCATACCTGCAGTAATGAACACCATATCGGTGCCTTCCATGAACTCACGCAGCCGATCCTTTTCTGCTGAAGCCGCTTCGCGACCAATCTGCGGGTTAGCACCCGCACCAAGACCACGGGTGATGTCGGCGCCAAGCTGAAGCTTGACCTCAGCATCGTTGCGCTCGATGGCCTGCGCATCGGTATTGGCGACGATGAATTCCACGCCGCGCAGTTTTTGGGTGATCATATTATTCAATGCGTTGCCGCCACCGCCACCGACGCCAATCACCTTAATATTGGCCGATTGGGCCGCTGTATCCTCAAATGTAAATAAAGTTGCCATGTTTCTGGTCCTCCTCACGTTCCCTTTTTTTATTTTCCCGTTTGTGTTTGTTTTCTTCTCTTTTTTTACTTCTTCTTCCCTGTTGTTACGCCGTATCACCAAACCAGCTTCGCATGTGTTTCCATACGCGTGCGAACATATTCCGATCCGTTGATCTGACTTTCTGTGAACCCTGACGATAGCGATGTCCGTACAGGATCAATCCAACACCTGTGGCGTACATCGGACTGGAAACCACATCCACCAGCCCTCCGACACCCTGCGGCCGTCCCAACCGCACCGGGATATCGAATACATCTTCTGCCAGTTCCACCATGCCTTCGAGCAGCGATGAGCCACCCGTTAGCACCATGCCTGCAGCGACCAGCTCCTGAAAACCGGAGCGCTGCAGCTCATCTCTGATCATCTCGAACAGCTCTTCGACACGCGGCTCGAGAATTTGTGCCATCACCTGCCTTGGCATTGGACGCGGTGCGCGTCCGCCAACGCTTGGGATTTCAATCTGATCTTCCGGCGGCACAATGGTCGTCATGCAGGCGCCATACTTGCGCTTGAGCTGATCGGCCTCGCGTGCCGAGGTGCGCAGCCCTATCACCAGATCATTCGTCAAATGATCACCACCAATCGGAATCACATGCGTATGGCGAATTGACCCATTCAGGAAAATCGCGATATCGGTGGTTCCGCCGCCAATATCGACCAGCACCACACCGATATCCTTCTCATCCTGCATCAGCACCGCCTCAGACGAAGCGACCTGCTCCAACACCATGTCGGAGACATCGAGATCGCAGCGATTACAGCATTTGACAATATTCTGAGCCGATGAAACCGCGCCTGTAACCACATGCACCTTCGCCTCCAGACGCACACCACTCATACCGATCGGTTCGCGGATACCATCCTGAGAGTCGATGATGTACTCCTGCGGCAGGATATGCAGAACCTTCTGATCGGCGGGGATATTCATCGCACGTGCAGCATCCACCACGCGGTCCACATCCTCCTGCGTCACCTCACCGTTTTTCGTCGCTACCACACCGTGGCTGTTGTAACCGCGAATGTGACTTCCTGCGATACCAGTAAAGACAGACTGAATATCAACGCCGGCCATCAGTTCGGCCTCTTCAACCGCCAGCCTGATCGACTCAACCGTACTTTCGATATTAACGACGACGCCCTTTTTCAATCCGCGGGACGGATGTGTACCGATGCCGATGACATCGACTTTTCCATCCGGTGATGCCTCTGCCACGACACAGGCAATCTTGCTTGTGCCGATATCGAGGCCTACCAGTAGCTGATCGTGCTTCAACATTAGATCACTCCCCCATATTTGGCCGGTCGGATAAACCAGCGCGCCTGCTGACGCGCATCAATTTTCCAGTTGCGATTAGACCAACGCGGTTGTTTTATTAAAGTTGAAAGTTGTGCAATGGAGCCCCGCTCATCGCCGAATGGCAGCTTCCATGTCACACCCTTCGAAAAATAGATCTGCCAGTAACGGTTTCCCGCTCTGATCTCGCTCAAGACGGGGATGGCACCCGTATCCTGACTACGCAAAATTTCAAGCAGCTGGTGCGCAGGCTTCAGCTGCTCTCTGGAGACTCGCAACAGCGGCAGATCAGGCGATTCACCTCGACGCAGGGTGCGATATGCATTGCCTTCGTCATCAAAGAGTTGCAGTTCGTTTTTCTCATCCTGCCAGAGCGCTGCCGGCACCCGTGCGACAGCACGGATATGCAGGCTGTCTGGCAAAACGCGCGTAATCTGTACTGAGGCCAGATCCGGCTGCCTCTTCATCCAGGCTTCACTGAGCATATCAGGACGCGTGCTCATAAAATCCCTGTTTTCCATCGCTTCGAGTTGCTCGGCAATCGCCTGCTTCAATTGGGCATCGCCCTCGATCTTCCAGTTCTCAACCGTCATCACTCCGTTCAGCCACCAACCTGTGAACAACGTGGTACCAATCAGGCCTGCCAGCGTTAATGCCTTGCCGATCCTACCGAGCAAACGCATGCGGCTGGCCTTGACCACTTCCGGATCGATGCGGCGCTGATTATTGGCACGGCGCTGATTGCTCATAACGCACCTCCCTGCTGCATCATCTCACCATTTTCCAGTGATGCTGTCGCCAGAATTGAGAGGCAGAGCTCCTCAAAACTGATGCCTGCTGTGGCAGCAGACTTGGGCAAAAGGCTGGTCTCAGTCATGCCCGGCAAGGTATTAATCTCCAGCACAAGCGGCTCACCACCACTATCTACGATCATATCCACACGCGGTGCACCACTGCAGTGCAGTGCCGTCACAGCCGCTTCCGCCCGCTGCATGCAGTATCTCAGTGTTTCGGCAGGCAGCCGCGCCGGGCAGAAGTATTCCGTAGCACCGCTGGTGTATTTAGAAGCAAAGTCATATACGCCCGATTTTGGCGCCACCTCAACCGGCGGAAGCGCCTTGCCATCCAGCACCGCCACGGCAATTTCAACACCCTGCACCGGCATTTCAGCCATCCAGCTTTCTGAATTGTGGATCGCCAGTGCCTGCCACTCCGCCTTTGTGGTCAGATGATGCAGGCCAATGCTTGAGCCTTCGGATACCGGTTTTATGAATACCGGATAACGAATCGGACCATCTGCAGCAATCGTGATATCCATCGGAACCTTCAAGCCGGCATGAGTAAGAATCTGTTTGCAGAGCTTCTTGTTCATGCAGAGAGCTGAAGCCATCACGCCCGAACCGGTATAGGGGATCCCCATCACCTCAAGTAGCCCCTGCACACAGCCATCTTCACCGAGTGTGCCGTGTAAAACATTGAATGCCCTCTGAATACCGGCTTTAGCAATCTGGTCGCTCCAGTCACTATTGAGCTTAACCGCCACAGCATCGATACCGGAGTTCTGTAGCGCCTTCAATACTGCGCTACCTGAAAGTAGAGAGATTTCACGCTCTGCAGAGGTGCCGCCCATCAGCACGCCTACGCGACCGAATCGAGACATATTCACATCCACTCTCCCACCATGCGCACTTCCGGCTCCAGCTCGATTTCAAATTTTTCCTTCACAACCCGCTGTGCTCGATGAATCAATTCAACGATGTCAGCACTGCTCGCCTCGCCCTCATTGACGATAAAATTGGCATGTTGATCAGATATCCGCGCACCACCGATCGAGTAACCTTTCAGCCCGGCCGCCTCAATAAGACGCGCGGCATGATCATTATCCGGGTTCTTGAACACCGATCCGCAATTAGGCTGGCTCAACGGCTGTGTTGAACTACGGCGACTGCGCATGGTGCGCATACGCTCGCGAATCTGGTCAGGATGATCAGGACGCAACTCAAAACAGGCACTGACCACCAACCCCTGTTCCGGCAGTTCTGTATGGCGATAGCTCATTTCAAGTGATTTGGCATCGATCTCAATCACCTCACCACTGCGCAACATCACCTCGATATGGCTAAGTGAATCGGAGACCTGTTGAGAGAAACAGCCCGCATTCATCGCTACGCCACCGCCAACATCACCGGGGACGGTTGCCATAAACTCACAACCGGAGAGGCCGTGCTCGGCACACTGGCGGGCAAAGCGACTCATACGAACGCCAGCCTCAGCGTGCACCAGACAGCCCTCAATATGGAATGAGTTAAGCTCACTAAGATCAACCACCAGTGCATAGATGCCGATATCTGGAACCAGCATATTACTACCACGCCCCAGCGGCAGGATTGAAATGTTTTCAGGGCAGAGTGCAACCGCGCTTGCAAGTGCGGCACGATCTGCGGGACGGAAAAACCAGCGAGCCGGACCTCCGACTCCCAGTGTCGTGTGTCTCGCCATCGGCTCGTTCTCACGCAAAGAGCCGAGCCCTGCCAGAGGGACAAGCCATGTTTCGTCAACGGCAACCTGATCCATATTGGGCTCTGTACCGGGTACGATGTCGGCATTCATCAGAGAACCGTTCATGCAGCGGCCTCCTCACGTATCTGCTGCGCTAGAGAGCCGATAGAACCGGCCCCCATCAGCAGTACGATATCGCCTCTTTCAAGAGCTGAACTAACCAGCTTATGTGCCTCCTCAAGCCCGGCAACCAAAGATACGCCGCGATGGCCACGAACCATCATACCTTCAGCCATGCAGTCGCTGCTGACTCCCTCGATCTCTGTCTCACTTGCAGCATAGATCGGCAACAGTGCCACCTCGTTTGCGGCATCAAATGCCCCCATAAAATCATCCATCAAATCACGGGTGCGGCTAAATCGATGCGGCTGAAAGACCACGCTCATATGCCGTTCAGGCCAGCAGTCACGGGCAGCCGACAGTGTTGCAATCACCTCTTTCGGGTGATGGGCATAGTCGTCGACCAGCACGCCTTCACCGATCTGGGTGCGCTGGAAACGGCGCTGAATACCCTCAAATGAAGCAATTGATGTGCGAATGGTCTCAATATCAATGCCGAGATGGAGCTGCACTGCAATTGCTGCCAGCGCATTCTCGGCATTATGGCGCCCAGGCATCGGCAACCTGAACTCGCCCAAATCGCCCAGGTTGCGACTGGCTGCCCGGAAAACCTGCCCTTCGCTATCGGCACGACTATCCAACAGATGAAGATCGGCCTGTGGACTGCTGCCGTAGGTGGTAACTGGCTTATGCAGGTTCTCACGCAGGGCAGCAACATTCGGATGCTCATGGTGCAATACAACACGTCCGTAAAATGGGACCAGCGATACAAAGGTGTGAAATGCTTCCATCAGTGTTTCAAAATCGCCGTAGTGATCGAGATGTTCAGGATCAATATTGCTGACCACAGCAATCGTTGGGGATAGACGCAGGAAGGAGCCATCGCTCTCATCGGCCTCGGCTATCAGCCATGGACTTGCTCCCAGCCGTGCGTTGCTGCCAGTAGCCGTAAGGCGACCGCCAATGATGTAGGTCGGATCCAGGCCCGCAGCCTCCATGCCGTGTGCAATCAGCGAGGTCATTGTGGTTTTACCGTGGCTTCCTGCTACGGCCACCCCCTGCTTCATGCGCATCAACTCAGCCAGCATCTCTGCCCGCGGAATCACAGGAATCCCCTGCAGCTGTGCAGCCGCGATTTCTGGATTGGTTTTGTCGATGGCTGATGAGACCACAACCACCTGGGCCTTACCCAGATTTTTTGCCGCATGGCCAATCGCGACATGGATGCCAAGGCTGCGCATGCGTTTAACGTTATTGCTCTCAGCGACATCGCTGCCCTGAACGCTGAACCCCTGATTGAACAGCAGCTCGGCAATGCCGCTCATGCCGATGCCACCAATGCCGATCAGATGGATATGCTGCACACGCATCTTCATTGTTTCACTCCGCTTACCGGCAAAAAATCCGCCAGCACATCAAGCTGCCTCTCTCTGGCTTCAACCGGTGCCCACGCTCTGGCTGCCTCAGACATCCGGCTAAGCTTCTCTTTATCGAACATCAAACCATCCAGTTCTGCTGCCACTGTTTCCTGCGTCATCGTTTTCTGGACCAGCACGCGCGCGCCAGCGGCATCAGCCAGACTCTCTGCGTTAAAGCGCTGGTGATCGTCAGCCGCATGCGGCAATGGCACAAACAGGCTTGGCATGCCACAGATGGCAGCCTCGGTTACCGTCATTGCACCGGCACGCGCAATCATCAGGTCACCTTTGGCATAAAAGCCGGCCATATCGTCACAAAAACCCAGCACCTCGGCCTTAATACCCGCATCCGCATAGATTTTCTCTGCCTGCATGCGGGCTGTTTCGTTTTTGCCCGCCACATGGCACACGCTGAATTCCCGCCCTTCTCGGGCCAGCTGGGCGCACGCTTCGGGAATGGTTTGATTAAGTACCAGTGCACCCTGAGAACCGCCCAACACAAGCAGACGTGGTGGGGTATGCGTACTCCACTGCACCCCAGCAATCACATCGCGGACAATATTGCCGGTGACTGCACGGGCCACGCTTGCACCCAGGTGGTGTGATGCCTCGGCAAACCCCAGCATGATGCAGCGGCAGAAACGGGCCAAAGTCCGGTTTACCAGACCAGGCATCGCATTCTGTTCATAGAGTACAACCGGAATCCGGCTCAATAGGGCAGCAACGACGCCGGAAATACTTGCGTAACCACCCACACCAACCAGCAGGTCAGGCTTCTGGCTTTCCCACGATTTACGAATCTGCACCACAGCCTTGGGAAGCTCCCACAGCAGCACGCGCAAGCGCTGCACGGTACCCGCACCCTTCACGCCATGCATGGCCAGCAGCAAAACGCTTTCGCCGCGCTCTGGCAACATCTTCGCCTCAAGCCCACGTTCAGCACCGATAAAATTCACGCTCAACTCAGGCCAGCGCTCTCGAGCAGCATCAGCCAGCGCCAGCGCAGGCATAACATGCCCTCCGGTTCCACCACCGGCGATACATAGAAGAGGCTTCCCGTTCAAACCAGCTTCTCCAGGCCAGCGCCTTTAGGCTGCCGGGTTTTGCTTTTAACACCTGATGGACGCTTTGACAGGCGCAGGTTACTTGGCCTGTGCCGCTGAACAGAGAGGATCAATCCAATCAGTACACATTCGCCAATCAAGGCACTGCCGCCGTAGGATACAAATGGCATTGGCATGCCCTTGGTTGGCAGTATCCCCATAGCTGCCCCCATATTAATAATGAAGGCAATGCCGAGGATCATGATGCAGCCCATAGTCAGCAGGCGTGAGAACATATCTTCGCAATGGATGGCCAGCCAGATGCCGCGACCGAGCAGCAGGGCGAACAACAGAATCAGCGCCACAATGCCGACCAGCCCGAGCTCTTCGCCGATACTGGCTGATATGAAGTCCGTGAAGACCTCTGGCAGGTAAAAGAGTTTCTGAACACCCTGACCTACGCCTGTGCCGGTAATACCACCGCTACCAAAGGCAAGCATTGACTGGATCAGCTGATAGTCTGTACCGAAGCGGTCGTCCCATGGATCAAGGAAGCTAAGCAGACGCTGTACGCGGTACGGAGCTGCTACCAGCACGATAATGGCCAAAGGGATGAATCCCGCCAACATGCTCAGCAGATGTCGAATCGGCACACCGCCAACAAACCACATGGCAAAACAGACAGCGGCGAGTAGTGCTGCACTACCAAAATCAGGTTGAAGCAGCAGTAGCGCCAGCGATACCATCAACACTACCAACATCGGTGCCAGTCCGCTGGCAAAGTTGTGCAAGCGATCCGGGAATGTTCCCATATAGTAGGCCATATAGATGATTACAGCAGGCTTAAGCAGCTCGACCGGCTGCAACGTCAAGCCGAACATCGAGATCCAGCGCTGTGCACCATTGATCTCGCGCCCAATCCCCGGCACCAGCACGGCGATCATCAACACTACGGCAACCCCAAGAATCGGCAGCGCAATGGCACGCCACCAGGTCACTTCAACACGTGAAAGCAGCCACATGATAACCAGACCAACCGGGATATAGACCAGCCAGTGACCAATAATACGAAACGGGTCGTTGTAGCGCACTTCTGCCACGCTGATGCTGGTGCTGTACACCATCAACACGCTGAAGCTGAGCAGTGCCAGTACGCAGCCCGTCAGGATCGGATCGGCTGGGATCAGCTGTTTTGCAGCTTTCGCGCTCACTATTTCTTCTCCAACGCTTTAACCGCATCGATAAAGACTCGGCCACGTTCGGCATAATCGGAAAACTGATCCTGACTGGCAGCAGCAGGTGAGAGCAGCACCGGCAATCCATCCTGAGACATCGATGCCTGCTTAACCGCCTGATCCATGTTTTTTACAAAGCTTGATGGCACGCCTGCCGCATCAGCCAATTTCACAAATTCTCCAGGATCCTTGCCTATGATGTAGACATGCTCGACATGGCTGGCCACAGCCTCTTTCAGTACCGAGACATCCAGCCCCTTGCGCAGTCCTCCACAGATCCAGATCACCTGATGAAATGACTTCAGGGCTGCAATTGCAGCATCCGGATTAGTCGCCTTGGAATCATTGTACCACTCACGTCCGGCCACAAAACCCAACGACTGCAATCGATGCGGCAACCCCCGGAACGAGGTTAGCGCCTGATGTACTACACTCGCCGATACGCCATAATCAGTGGCCGCCTGAGCCGCCACGGCTAGATTCTGATGCTGGTGCACTCCCTTGGATGGCAGATCGTCGGAGGAGATAAACTCAGGAATATGGAAGTGATGCCAGAAAAGCTGCCACGATCCGTCCGGCAACAGCTGCACACCGGAATCCAATTCTTCTGCTGTTCCGACACCGAAGCGTCGCACATACACGCCACGCCCTCTCAACTCTTCAGCCAGTGCGTTCCACTCACCATCTGCTGGCAACATCGCCTTGTCACCTTCACCCTGTCTGGCAAACAGGCGCAATTTGGCAGCCCTGTATGCAGCTGCATCGGCATGCATGTCTGCATGATCCGGTTGAATATTCAACAGTGCCGCCCAGCGTGGACGTATTGGACTGGCGCGCTCCAACTGAAAGCTGGAAAGTTCAAGTACGACGCGAGCAGGCTGCTCATCGCCCAGCAGGTCAAGCATCGGCGTACCGATATTGCCGCCCGCTTCGATGCCTCCCGGCAGTGTATCCAGCATTGTACTGATCAATGACACAGTCGTTGTTTTCCCGTTGGTACCAGTAATCGCGACGATGTCACCATGGTAGTGCTCGCCGAACAGTTCAAGGTCCCCGTAGGTCGGAATGCCACTGGCGCGCACCTCAACCAGGGCAGGGTGATCCCAGTTAATGCCCGGGCTAACAATAATTCGGGAAAACCGCTTCAGGCTGGCAGCTTTCAGCTTACCGATATGTAGCGGCATATCGAGCGCTTCAGGCAGCACAACCTTCTTCTCATCGAAGGCTTCGCATTCCATACCCTCGCGCAGCAAAAAGCTGGCTGCCGCCTGTCCGGTTTTACCCATGCCGATAATCGCTGTCAGCTGTTCGTTCATATGCGGTTCCGTTGTACTCATCGGATCTTCAAGGTGGATAGCGCCACCAGTGCCAGTAAAATCGAGATAATCCAGAAGCGGACAATAACCTTGGGTTCAGGCCACCCTTTGAGCTCATAGTGGTGGTGAATCGGTGCCATGCGGAAGACGCGTTTACCAGTCAACTTGAAGCTGGCTACCTGTACCATCACTGATACTGCCTCCAGAACGAACAGACCACCCGCAATCGCCAGCAGAAACTGCTGGTGTACCGCGCAAGCCACAAAACCGAGCGCACCGCCCAGTGCCAACGCTCCAACATCACCCATAAACACCTGTGCAGGATAGGTATTGAACCAGAGGAATCCGAGACATGCTCCGACCAGAGCACCGCAGAATACCGCCAACTCACCGGATCCCGGAACAAAGGGGATCATCAGATAAGCAGCAAACTTGGCATGGCCAGCCAGATAAACCACAACAGCCAGAGAGCTGGCTACCATAAATGTCGGTGCCACCGCCAAACCATCCAGCCCATCTGTGAGATTCACCGCATTGGAGGTGCCTACGAGCACGAATAGGACAAAAATCACGTAGAACCAGCCCATATCCCACTGCATATTAAAGAAAGGAATATCGACGATGGGATCGGTCATTATCATCAGGCCACCAGCTGCGATACCGCCGAACAGACACTGCAACAACAGCTTCCAGCGCCCGGCAAGCCCTTTCGGGTTGCGGCGCATAATCTTCAGGTAGTCATCCAGCCAGCCAATCAGCCCGTAACCGAGTGTCACCAACAGCGCCAGCCAGATGAACCCATTAGTAAGATCAGCCCACAACAATGTGGCAATCGTCATCGCCAGAAGGATCAGAAGACCGCCCATGGTCGGCGTCCCCTGCTTAACCAGATGAGTCTGAGGGCCATCATTGCGAATCGGCTGCCCCTGACCCTGCTTCACCCTTAGTCGATTGATAAACCACGGTCCGATAATCCAGCAGATCACCAGCGAGGTCACCAGTGCGTAGACCGTCCGGAACGTGATATACTGGAACAGATTGAATAGAGAGACCTGATCGGCCAGCGGATAGAGCAGATTATAGAGCATGGGCAATCTCCTCCCTGCAGAGCAGACGTACAACCGACTCCAGCCCCATTGAGCGTGATGCTTTGACCAGCACCGTATCACCCGCATCAAACCCCTCTTCCGATAATCCGGCAACCGCTTCATCCGTAGAAGCGAACCAACGGGCCTCAGAATGTCTTGCCGCCAGTGCCTTCATGCGCGCTCCAATCAGGTAAACGCGATCAAGCCCCTGAATATCGATACTGCTATGGGCATCTTCTGAGCCTTCACCCAGTTCACCCATATCACCCAGAATCGCAATTCTGCCACCATCAAGTGCGCGCAGCGTATCTATTGCAGCCTGCATTGAAACAGGGTTGGCGTTGTAGCAATCGTCCAGCACAAGGCAACCGTTCAAACCTTCACACTGCTGCATCCGCCCCGCTGGCGGCTGCCAACTGGAAATGGCAGCCACTACTTCAGCAAGACCTGCTTTCCTGTCGCGACCATTGAGATAACGCAGCATAATCGATGCAGCAAAAGCGATATTGGCAGCCCAGTGAGCAGCAGGCAGCGCCAGCGCCAGCGAGGCTTCCTCTTCTCTCCACCTCATCAACAGCTCACGGCCGACAAGTTGCCAGCTGACCGAATCATTCTCTCCTGCAGCATCGAGAGTCAGTGACTGCTCAGGCAGAGCAATATGATTTGCACGTAAAAGATCCGCTACGCCTTCACCCAGTCCGCACCAGCCGTTTTCGTTCAGATGTTCGAGAAGCAGCGCTTTTTCTCTGACTACCCCGGCCAGGCCGCCGAGTCCCTCTGCATGCGCGGCAGTCATGCCTGTGAGGATAGCGATATCCGGCTGCACCATGGCTGCCAGGCGTGCCATCTCTCCTGTCTCGCTGATACCACACTCAATCACAGCAATCTCAGCCTCACAAGGCACGGACAGCAATGTCTGGGGTACGCCGATCAGGTTGTTGAGATTGGCGCGGGTCGCAGAGATGTTGAGCCTCAGAGCGGCGAAACCTGTTTCCAGAATTGAGCGCAGGCTAGTTTTGCCATATGAACCGGTGATCGCGATGACTGTTGTATGCTCAAGGCGCATCCGCCAGGCGTGCGCGATATCACCAAGAGCCTGCAGAGTATCGTTCACCTCAAGTTTAGTGGCATCAATACCGGACCAGAGTGAGACCCCTTCACTATCGCCGATCAACGCCAGCGCTCGGTCAGCCACGGGTGCAGCAAAGGCATGCCCATCGAAGTGAGGACCGCGCAGGGCAAGGAATACCTGACCCGCCTTGAAGTCGCGCGTATCGGTTGCGATGGCGGTAATGACTTCGGGAACTGTGCCGTGCCAGCTGCCACCGGTGGCATTCATGATATCGGCTCCGCTCAGGCGCATCTTTCTTCACCTTCGGGAACCAAATCTGTTCCACTGTTTTTTCTACGCAGATATTTCTCGGCCACCTCAGCATCACTCCATGGCATGCGCCTGCCGCACACCTCCATGTAGGCCTCATGTCCTTTGCCTGCAATCACCAGAATATCTCCCTCTGTGAGTGCAGTGACCGCCTCAGCAATTGCCTTATCGCGATCCAGCTGCAGGTGCACCTCAGCCCGATAGGGCTTCTGCATACCAAACTCGATCTCCGATGCGATAACGGCAGGCAGCTCTCCGCGCGGATTATCAGATGTAATCCACACCGCGTCGGCAAACTCAACTGCGATCTCACCCATTTGCGGTCGTTTTTCGCGGTCGCGTTCACCACCGCAACCGAATGCGACAATCAGTCGATTGCGGGCCAGCTTACGGGCTGCTTTCAGACAGCGCTCCAACGCCTCAGGGGTATGAGCATAATCAATGAAGACCTGACCATAACCGGCCAGCACATCCTGCATGCGTCCTGGTGGCGCAGTGATACCTGAGAGCAGTTCCGGCAGCTCTTGCAGGGAGATGCTTTGCGACGCCATCAGGATCAGTGCAACACAGGCAACGTTCTCAGCATGAAAATCACCTAGTGGGATATCTTCTATCACCACCTCTTCTCCACGACTGCGCAAGCGCAGCATGCCCGGCAACTCCTGTTCCCAGCCCATATCCACATCATCACGGGAGAGTCCATGGCCGTACCAGCTTGATGAGGCAGGAGCCTTTTCACGGATATCGGCATGGTCTGCATTGGCAATCACATTGCCGCCATGACTGGCGCAGTCACAAATAAAACTCGCTTTGATTGCCAGATAGGGACCATAACCACCGTGATCCTGCAGATGATCGTGCCCCATGCTGGTCCAGATTGCCGTCCTGAAATCAAGACCTGCAACACGCGACTGTGCGATGCCGTGGGATGAAATTTCACTCACAACTGAATGCACATCTTCTCGACAGGCTTCCGCGAGCATCGCATGCATCGTCAATAGCGATGGCGTGGTATTGCCGATGTCACGGATATCGTCGTTGCTGCGCATCCAGCCCAACGTACCTGTGCTCCACACCGACTGTGCCTGATATCGGGAAAGCGCTTCGCGCAGCATCCAGGCCACGCTGGTTTTACCATCGGTCCCGGTGATGCCATAAAGGTGTGCGCCTGCCTGCTCGGTTTTAAACATACGCCGAAGTAACTCTCCCGCCTGCTGCATTGAATCGAGATGAAGGCTTGGAAGCTGTGTATTGACTGACACGCCAACAGTGATAATCGCTGTCGCCCCCAGCTCCCTCGCACTCTCAGCAAATTCGCTGGCCCGGCCCTCCGCACGCGGCAGGCAGAGCATGGCATAACCCGGCTTGGCATGGCGCGAGTCATCACAGACACCCATGATGAGCACATCATCGATACCATCCATATCAAGATTGCCAAGTCCCTCGGCGAGTTCGCGAAGGGAAAACCCGTGCGGCAATTCGGCGGTATGCGGCTGCAAATGACTACTCATTCAACCACACCTCAAGCTCTTCACCACTATTCAGGGCCGCTACGTTTGCTGGTTTCTGGCGGGTCACCCAGCCTGAACCACGCACATGCAGGCGAAGGCCGCGTGTTGCAGCAAAACGGCGCACCTCGCGCAATGACATGCCGTAAGTGCTATCAGCAGCAAAGACAGGCGCCTCCGTGGCAATCTCCATGGCCTGCCACTGCCCCTGATTTGTAATCTGAGCAGGAACGCCGAGATATGGCAGTGCGCTCTCTGCAATATGGCGGAATATAGGTGCGGCAACCTGCCCGCCGTACATGCTCTTCTGCGGCTCATCAATCACCACAACAATCACCAACTGAGGATCGTCTACAGGCGCAACGCCTGCAAACACAGCAGTATATTTGCCCTTGCTGTAGCGCCCTCTGGCATCCGGCTTCTGAGCCGTGCCCGTTTTACCAGCCACGCGATAACCTACCGGCACTGCTTTAGAACCGGTGCCATCTACGCTGGTAGCATATTCAAGCATGCTCATAACCTGTCGGGCAATAGATGCATCCATCACTCTGTGCCCTACGTTTTGAGGTGCTTCCATGCCGCCTTCAACCAGCCTTGGCGCAACATACAGACCCTCATTCGCTAAAACGGAAAAGGCCGCTGCAAGTTGCAACGGCGTGACAGCGATACCTTGTCCAAAGGCGATGTTGGCTGTTTCAACAGGCCCCCACCGATCTGGGGAGAGCACAATGCCAGGCGATTCTCCACCCAGCCCCATCTGACTTCGCAGTCCAAACCCCGCTTTTGTTAACATATCATGGAGTGGATCAGCTCCGATATCGAGCGCCATCTTGGCCACTCCGATATTACTAGATTTAACCAAAATGCCGGTAACATCCAGCCACCCCTCGGGATGGTCATCATGAATTGTGTAGTCAGCGACTTGCATCGCCCCATTCTCGCAGTAAACAATTGAATCGGACTGCCATTTACCTGAAGCCAGTGCTGCCGCCACTGAAAACGGTTTCAATGTCGAACCCGGCTCAAAGACATCGGTAACTGCGCGGTTGCGCCACTGCCCCGGCTTATGCTGGCGGTAGTTGTTCGGGTTATAACCTGGCCAGTTGACCATCGCCAGAACCGCCCCGTCTTTGGGTCTCAGCACAACTACGGATCCACCCTTTGCCTTCTGGCTGCGCACCCCTTCAGCCAGTGCTGCATAGGCAATACTCTGAATCGAAGCATCGGTAGTCAGCTTGATCGATTTACCCGCTGTTGACTCACGCAACCAGATACCATCCGGCAGCGAGTGGCCACGCGCATCGCGGCGCACCTGACGAATACCGGCCTCGCCTGTCAGCGCTGCATTCCAGCTGCGCTCAACGCCTTCCAGCCCTTTGCCATCGATGCCGACAAAACCGAGCAAATGGCCGGTCTCCGGACCCATCGGATGATAGCGGCGCCACTCCGTCTCCATGCGCACGCCAGGGATATTCAGTGCCATAACCTTCCTGGCGATAGAGGGTGGAACCTGACGCGCCAACCAGACAAATCCATGACGTTTGTTCAGCTTACGGCCTACTTTTTCAGAAGGAAGCCCCAGTGCTCTGGCCAGCTCATTTACACGCTCTGCCGGCACCTCATCGGCCATGGCCGCAATAGATGGAATCTCAACACTCTCGGCAAGCGTGCGCCCTTTGCTGTCCAGGATTGGGCCGCGCGGTGCAACAGCCGTGAATTGGCGATAACGCTGCTTCTCCGCCAGAGATGTCAGATAATCCGCCTGCAGCCACTGCAGATCGACAGCACGCACCAGCAGCATCACCAGTCCCAGAGCCAGCAGACCAGCAACCGCTTCGATGCGGCGCCGAACGAACACCTGTTGCTTGTCGCTCACGGATGTACCACCTGTGCAGGACTAGGCGGTGCCATGCCCAGCTCCTGTTGCGCCAGCTTACGCAAGCGCTCAGGACGGGTCATGCTGGCAAGCTCAAGCCTGAGCTTGCTGGACTCGCCCTGTACAATCTGTTTTTCGGCACTCAACGCCTGCGTCTCCAGCGACAGCTCATAACGCAAATGGGAAAGCCAGATCTGGCCTGCGGCCAGCAACCCCGCCAGAACCGGCACCAACAGCCACGGCTTCAGGAAGGACCCCATTAGAGAGAGCCCCCACTGTAGCCTGCCAGCTTTCTACCTTCGGCCTCGGAAATGCGCTCGGCAACACGCATCAGCGATGAGCGGCTGCGTGGGTTAACAGCAACCTCAGCGTCACTGGGACGAACAGGTTTCTTCTGCAACCAGCGCATGGAAGGGTTTTTTCCACACACGCACATAGGCATCTGTGGCGGACATTTACACGGGTGTACCTGCGTCTCAATCAGGTCTCGAATGCGGCGGTCTTCACCGGAATGAAATGAAATCACTGCCAGTCTTCCACCAGGCTTGAGGTGGTCCATGGCCGCGTTTACCCCGGCATCGATCTGATCCATCTCTTCGTTCACCCAGATGCGTAACGCCTGAAAGGTGCGCGTCGCCGGATGTGCACCGCCATGACGCGCCTGTTTGGGCGTGGCGTGAAAGCAGGCATTCTCCAGGTCGGAGGTTGAATTCAATTTCCCCTCATGTTTTGCCTTGAGGATGGATTTAGCAATACGGCGGGAGTAACGCTCATCACCGAAACGATAAATAATGTCAGCCAGTTCGCGCTCGGATACGCGCTCCAGCATTTGCGACAATGGCTGCCCTGCGGATGAATCCATGCGCATATCCAGCGGACCACTCTTTTGAAATGAAAAACCGCGCTCAGCATTGTCCACCTGCGGCGATGAGACGCCGAGATCGAAGCCAATGCCTGTCACCTGATGCCACCCCTTTTCGTCAAGGGTTTCACCGAGACGGGCAAAATCTGAGTGCACAATAGAGAAGCGACCATCTTCTTCAGCAAGCCTCTCCCCCTCTGCAATAGCTTCAGGGTCGCGATCAATGGCGAGCAACCGCCCATTCTCGGAAAGCTTTGCAAGCAACTCGCGACTGTGTCCTCCGCGACCGAAGGTGCAGTCCACATAATACCCATCGGGATCTGTGAGCAGCGCATTAATGAAGGCGTCGCGAAGGACAGGGACGTGTTCGGCATAGCTTTTATCGCCACCCACATCAGAGGCCGAGCTCGAAATTCTGAGCCAGCGCTAAATCAGCTTCCAGCTGCCTGTCCCAACTACCCTTGTCCCAAATTTCGAAAATCTCGCCTGCGCCTGCAAACTGAACGGCACGGTCAAGGGAAGCATATTCGCGCAGGGCAGCGGAAAGAAGCACACGCCCCTGGCGGTCTGGCGAAAACTCCTGTGCGGAACTGATTACGATACGCTTGTAGGCGCGCAGTGCTTCGCTAGGAGGGGTGGCACTGATGCGGGCCTGAAGCCGCTTCCACTCACGCATCGGATATGCGACCAAACAACGAGAGTGCGGCGTTCGGGTAATGATAATCGAGTCTTCGGCATGATAACTTTTCAGAGCATCACGGAAAGCGGCAGGGATGCTTACGCGCCCTTTGTCGTCCATGTTGTTGCTGAACTCACCCTGAAACATTCGTTTCGTTCCTCGCCCTTACCCTTAAAATCAACCTTTACCCACAATTCCCCACCAAATGCCAATCTTGGCCACCAAACCACCCTTGTCAACCCCTTCCAAGGTAGAATGAATGGCTAGTGGAACATTGAGACACAGCCATGACTGCTGTTTTTTCAATGTATGCAAGGAGTGTTTATCAGTGGGAGAATGTGGGTAGTGTTGGCGCCAAAAGGTGGAAGCGTGATGTTCTGGAAAGAAAAAGCATTGGCAGAGATGTCTGATGATGAGTGGGAAAGCCTCTGTGATGGCTGTGGCCGCTGCTGTGTGTGGAAGTTTGAGGATGAAGATAGCGGAGAAATTCTCTACACCGATATCCGCTGCCACCTCTTTAATGATGCAACCTGTCGCTGCACTGACTACCCTCAACGCACAGCTATCGTCCCTGACTGCATGGATATCCAAAAACTCTCAGATGCACAGTATGCATGGCTACCGGAGAGTTGTGCCTATCGCCTGCTACATGAAGGCAAGCCACTGTTCGACTGGCACCCCCTGATTTCAGGCAGCAAAGATTCCGTGCACAAGGCTGGAATTTCACTGCAAAAGAAAACTGTAAACGGCGAAAACTTCACTGAGGAAGATATTGTGCGCCACATTATCGATCCGGATGAGACTGATGGGGACAGATAAAACCTGCCCCTGCGGCAGCGGAAAGTTGTTCGCCAACTGCTGCGAACCGACCATTCAAGGAGTAGCTGCAGAGACCCCCGAGGCACTGATGCGTTCGCGTTACTCAGCTTATGTGCTGGGCTACTGGAACTATCTGCATGAGAGTTGGCACCCGAAGACACGTCCATCGCGTGTTTCGCCAACCGACACCGACTGGCTGGGGCTTACTATCGTTAAAACCACCGCCAACAGTGTTGAGTTCATTGCCGGATTCCGCGAAGGCTCGAAGGTCATGCTGCTTCACGAAACCAGCCGTTTTGAACTGGTTGACAGCCACTGGCGTTACCTCGACGGAAGATGCGATATCACCGAGGCCGGTCGTAACAGCTCCTGTCCCTGCGGCAGCGGAGTGAAAACCAAGCGCTGCTGCGGTAAAGGTTAACAACACACTTCTGCCATACCCTTACATTTCCGATATAAGCATCAATCCCGTTTGGCTGTTAGTCTGCGCCCATGGCACACCTCACCGCCCCCAAACCTCGTCCCCTGAGCAACTGGCCGAAATACCGTCCTGATCTCTCCTCCCTCTCGCATCTGCCGATGACAAAGGCGGAGATGGGACAGCTTGGCTGGGAGAGCTGCGATATCATTATCGTTACAGGTGATGCCTATATCGACCACCCCAGCTTCGGCATGGCAGTCATTGGTCGCGTACTAGAAGCGCAGGGGTTCCGGGTTGGCATTATCTCGCAACCCGACTGGAAATCGGCGGATGCTTTCCGCGCTCTTGGCAAACCAAACCTCTTTTTTGGTGTTACCGCCGGAAACATGGATTCGATGGTCAACCACTACACCTCCGAGCGCCGCATTCGCTCTGATGATGCCTATACACCAGGTGGTGTTGCAGGCAAACGCCCGGATCGCGCAGTCACGGTTTATGCGCAGCGCTGCCGTGAGGCATTCAAAGGGGTGCCGGTAATTATCGGCAGCATCGAAGCATCCCTGCGTCGCATTGCCCACTACGACTACTGGTCAGACAACGTGCGCCGTTCGGTGCTTCCTGACTCCAAAGCTGATCTGCTGGTTTACGGCAATGGAGAACGCCAGATTATCGAGGTCGCCCATAGAGTGGCGGCAGGCGAATCGATCAAGGAGATCTCTGACATCCGCGGAACGGCAGTGATGCGCCGCGAAATTCCTTCAGGCTGGTCCGAAATAAACTCAACCGAAGTGGACATTCCGGGCGAACTGATCGAACACCCTGATCCATATGCAGTGAAAGGCACTCAGGAGACACCAGAGTGTGCGACAACACCGGGAAAACAGAATACCGCAACTGAAACCACCATCCCCATTTCCCATATCAGATTGAACAGGGCGAGAACCGTCATCCGGCTCCCCTCCTATGAGGCGGTAAAAGACGACCCCGTCCTTTATGCCCACGCATCCCGCCTGATGCATCTGGAGACCAACCCGGGCAATGCAAGGGCGCTGGTGCAGCGACATGGTGAGCGCGATGTCTGGATCAACCCTCCACCCATCCCGCTGACAACAGATGAGATCGACACCGTGTTCGATCTTCCCTATTCACGACTGCCACACCCATCTTACTGCAACGCACATATCCCGGCCAATGAGATGATCAAGTACTCGGTGAACATTATGCGTGGCTGTTTCGGCGGCTGTACCTTCTGCTCCATTACCGAGCATGAGGGGCGTATCATCCAGAGTCGCTCGGAGGGTTCGATTCTCAGGGAGATCGAAAATATCCGCGATAAAACACCGGGATTTGCAGGTACGATCTCCGACCTCGGAGGGCCTACCGCGAACATGTACAGACTGGCCTGCAAATCGCGCGAGATTGAAGCCGCCTGCCGCAAACCATCGTGCGTATTTCCCGGTATCTGCAAAAACCTGAACACCGACCATGCGCCATTGATTAAGCTGTATCGCAAGGCGCGCGCGCTTCGTGGCATCAAGCGCATCTTTATCGCTTCAGGGCTTCGCTACGATCTAGCGGTGGAGTCACCGGAATACATTGAGGAACTGGTAACCCACCATGTCGGCGGTTACCTCAAAATCGCGCCCGAACACAGCGAAGATGGACCTCTAAACAAAATGATGAAACCCGACATCGGCAGCTTTGATCGCTTCAAAAAAATGTTTGAGCGCTACTCAAAGAAGGCGAGCAAAAAACAGTTCCTCATCCCCTACTTTATTGCAGCCCACCCCGGCACAAGCGATGAGGACATGCTCAACCTGGCCCTCTGGCTTAAGCGCAACAGCTTCAAACCCGATCAGGTGCAGGCCTTCCTGCCATCACCAATGTCTACGGCAAGTGCAATGTATCACTCCGGCCGCAACCCACTGCGTAAGATCGGCAGGAGATCAGAACAGGTATTTAGCCCCAGGCGGAAAAAACAGCGCGACCTGCATAAGGCATTTCTCAGGTATCACGATCCGGCCAACTGGCCGCTGCTTCGTGATGCGCTCAAAAAAATGGGCCGCACCGACCTGATTGGTAACGGCCCTGATCAACTGATCCCTGACACATCAATGGGCAGACCGGGCTACGGGAAGAAATCGGGCTCAAGCCCTCGACGCCATCAAAGAAGAGGCCCTGCAAAACGGTAAAACCTTGCGTCCTGCCCAAGAAACAGGGCTATAGATGCCGATGCACACCTATGCCTCACCCATCACTTTTTTGACGGCTTGATATCGCCCTTTTTCTATCCACCCCCCCTCTCAACAGAAAGGGCAAATACAGCTCTCCTTTGCTGGCAGCACAGTCGTAAGTTTAACCTGCTATAATAACGATACGGCACTCCGCCCATATGCCGACACGCTTTGCTTATGATGCGTGTGCAGAGCCCAGGAACTGAGGAGAACAATGAGGCCATTTCGAACACTAGACCGGCTGGCTTTCTACAAAGCCATCGTGATCGTCACCTTGGCTTACTGGGGGGCCGAAACCCTCATTCACAGGTATATACAGCAGGATACCTGGCAGGAAGCACTCCTCCCCTCAGACCTCGACAACCTGCTCATGCGTCTCTCCACACTTTTCCTCATCGCTATATTCGCCTACTACGGCCAGCGGACCATCGCCCGGCTGAGACGGGCGCTGGGTATTAAACACTGGCGCAACCATCGCGAGGAGCTGATCCTCAACTCTACCGCTGAAGGTGTGTTCGGCATCGACCTCAAAGGCAGGCACACCTTTGTAAACCCTGCTGCAGCGAAAATGCTCGGCTACTCTGATGACGAGCTGATCGGCCGCGATAGCCATCTCATCTGGCACCACTCCCATCCTGATGGCTCTCACTATGATGAGCGTGACTGCCCGTTCTATCAGGGCCAACAGAGTGAGCGACCTCATCGAGGCGAGGACTATTTTTGGAAGCATGACAGTACGGGGTTTCCTGTTCGCTACACCAGCACCCCGCTCTACAGCAGGGAGAAGCGGATGACCGGATCGGTCATTACCTTCTCGGACATCACCGAAAAAAAAAGGCAGGAGCAGCTACTTAGGGCCAACAAAGAGATCACCGAGGCATTCCTGAAATACCGTGGCGCAGACATCTATGACAAGGTACTGGTTGTTATCCTGCGCATGATGAACAGTAAGTCTGGCGCATTCGCTTATATCGACGAAGATGGAGATCTTGCAGTCCCCAGCATGACTCACGGCCTCTGGTCGGGGCATCAACTGCGCGGTAATACCCACGTATTCCCAAAGGAGGAGTGGAGTGATCACGCTTGGGCAGTCGCCATCCGGGATAAGAAGGCGTGCTTCAGCAATAACCCCTCCAGCAGAGAGGCGGAAGGGGAGTTCCCCATCAGCCGGCACGCCACCATACCGATTATCTATCAGGAGAAGGTGATCGGCCTGATACAGGTCGCCAATAAAGAGAGTGACTACCGGGAAAGCCACCTTGAAATGCTACAGAGTATTGCTGATCACACAGCACCAATCCTCTATGGCATACAAGACCGCGATCGCAAGCAGAAGCAGCTTGAGGATTCGCTCGTCAAACAGGCCGTGCTGCTCGAAGATACAGTCGTGGCGATCTCTAAAGCAGTGGAGGCCCGCGATCCCTATACGGCAGGCCACCAGCGCCGGGTAGCCGACATCAGTGTCGCCATCGCTGAATCCATGGGTCTGGAAGATGAACAAATCAAAAACATCCGGCTTGGAGCAATGATTCACGATATTGGAAAAATCCAGACGCCGGCAGAGATACTCAACAAACCCACCAGGCTCACTGAGCAGGAATTTGCCCTGATCCAGTGCCACTCCCAGGTTGGCTACGATATATTGAGCAAGTCAAAGGTGCCGGAGACAATCCTGGATATTATCCATCACCACCATGAGCGCATGGACGGCTCGGGTTATCCGGATGGGTTAATTGCGAGCCAGATCAGTCTTGAAGCAAAAATCATCTCCGTTGCCGATGTTTTTGAGGCGATGTCATCTCACCGTCCATACAGGCCTGCTAAAGGTGTGGAAAAGGCGCTTGAAGAGCTAAAACAGAACAAAAACCTGCTTTACGATGAACTCGTGGTCGATACACTGATTGCACTGGTTGACGACGATCACCCCTGCTGCGACAGTTAACACAGCAATAACAGGGAGCCCATATGCGCATTCGGACCAAGGTTTCTCTACTGATTGTTTTCTCAACCATTGCCATGGTGGTGATGCTGGCCGGTGTCTCCCTGCTCTCCTTCCACTATACATCACTGGACAATGAACGTGAGCATGGCGCCCTGGCATCGGAGCTGGCACGCAATGAACTGATGCTGAGCTTTTTAGCCGGCTCATTTGAACATAAAGAGCTGGAAGAACATGTTCGCGCCCACATTCCCGATCTGAATGAAATCCGCATTGTGCGCGCTCAGGCTACCACAGATCAGTTCGGCCCCGGTGAACACTCACCCAATGAGATTGAAATGAGTGTATTGAAATCCGGCTCATCAAAAGACCAGCTCATTGAAACCGATGAAGGGGTGAAGTATCAGTATATAAGCCCCTACTATGCCGAGAAATCGTGCCTGCAATGCCACAATGTTCCCGAGGGCACACTGCTTGGCATGATCAATATCGAGCTTGATCTGACGGATCAGCGAACTGATGCGATGAAATCAACCTACTTCCTGATTGCGGTATTTATAGTTTTCGCCCTGACACTGGGTTTCATCCTTCGCCAGTTGCTGATGCCAATCGTAGCTACAGCCACCTCAATGCGTGATGTTGTTTCACAGGCCAAAGAGGGCATCTTCTCAGGCCGGATGAAGAAGCAGGGAAGCGACGAACTTGCTCAGGTCGCCATCCACACCAACCATTTGATGGAGACCCTTGAGGAGAGTTTCGGCACCATCATTAAAGAGGTTGAATCGATGGAGACGCATGACATCTCAGGATCGGAGAAGAATCTGCTTACTCGCACGGTAACCTCGGTTAAAACCATGGTTTCTGCAGTCCACTTTAAACAGACCATTGAAGCCGATCGCAATCTTAACGAGGTATACGAGAGAATCTTTCAGGTGCTGTCCAATCAGTTTCAGGTGGAGCGCTTTTCACTCTATGAAATCAACCATGACAAACAGCTGATGAAGGTCATCTTCTCACACGGGCTCCCGGAGGACGAGGAGCTCTGGTGTGAAAGTGAACTGACATTCGACACCAATGCATGCCGCGCCTGCAGGACAGCACACGATGTTGACTCCGAGGGGGAGGAAAATCTCTGCTCTGCCTTTATTGGTAAACGGTTAAAAGCCAGCCTTGGTGAAAAACTGAACCACTTCTGCATTCCTCTTATGCAGGGCGGTCGAATCGGGGTGGTTCTTCAAATCATTTACAAACCTTCTGAAAGCGAAGAGATGAAAAGTAAGCTTCCCTATATCCGCACCTATCTATCTGAAGCAGCTCCTGTGATCGAATCCAAACGACTCACAGAGGTACTTCATGAATCCACCCTCAAAGACCCGATGACAGGGCTGTATAACCGTCGTTTCCTGGATCAGTTTAAGGCGCGCCTTATCGCCACAGCTGAGCGAAATAAGAGCACCGTTTCATTCCTGATGTGCGATATCGATCACTTCAAAGAGGTGAATGACAGCTATGGCCACAAAACCGGTGATACGGTTTTAATTACGGCCGCTAGGATCATGAGCCAGTCTATTCGCCTCTCTGATTACCTGATCCGCTTTGGCGGCGAAGAGTTCCTTGCCATTATTCCGGAGGCGGAAGAGTCCAGGGTGATGGAGATTTCCGAGCGCATGCGCAGGGGGCTGGAGGAGCATGTGTTTGATACTGAAACATCGACGTTCTCGAAAACACTTTCGATTGGCATCTCTATCTACTCCGTCGACTCCGAGCGGTTCGAAGAGTGCATCCATCTGGCCGATGCAGCGCTGTATGTCGCCAAGGAGAGCGGGCGCAACAAAGTCGTTCGTTATGAGGCTGGAATGGTTAAGGAAGAACCGAACAAGGAGCCCTGAGTCTCAACGTTGCTGGGAATAACATGGCTGTATGCACATAAAAAAAGCCGCTCCAGTAGGGAGCGGCTTTTGTCTTTTTCCGGTTAGCAGATGGCCTTATTTCCTGCGAGGTGGCTTGTTACCGCCCCTGTCACCTGGCCTGTTGCCCTGGCGAGGTGGACGTTTGCCACCCCTTGGGCCCGCTGGTCCAACACTCCGTTTTTTCGCAGGTGCTGGCCTGGAGTCCCCGGAATCACTCAGGCAGGTTGCATCAAGCGTACGTCCGGCAACCCTGATCTCACGGAACTGCTTGAACAGCTCATTGGGCATACCTTCCGGCAGATCAACGGTACTGTGATCATCCATGATATTGATTTTATCAATAAATTCAGATTCCAGACCCATCTCATTGGCAATAGCACCAACAATATTGCCCGGTTTCACGCCATGCGTTTCCCCGACTTCAAGACGGTAGCGCGCCATACCTCTCTCAGGCTTTGGACCACTGAAAGATCTGGCTGCAGGTTTGTCTCTGTGCGGCGAACGATCTGATGAGTAATCAGAAGAAGCTGAGCGCTCAGGCCTTGGCTTTCTCTCACCCCTGCTATCATCACGCGAATCATTACGTTCGGCTCGTTCACGAACTGCACGCATAGGCTGATCCTTAAGCAGCAGAGACTTATCACCCTGTGCCATTTTTGCCAGTGCAGCTGCAATCTCAATAGCTGAAACATCATGTTCAGCCTGATATTTTTCAACGATACCGGCAAACAACTCCAGACCATCACTGGATTCCAGCGTCTCGCTGATACGCTGATTGAACTCATCAATGCGTTTGTTGTTGATATCTTCAGTGGTCGGCATGACATACTGCTCAATAGTCTGCTTGGTCGCCCGCTCAATCGCATAAAGCATGCGCTTTTCACGCGGTGCTATGAAGAGGATCGCATCACCTTTACGCCCTGCCCTGCCGGTACGACCAATACGATGTACATAGGGCTCAGTATCGTTGGGGATATCAAAGTTAATCACATGCGAAATACGATCCACATCCAAACCACGTGCTGCAACATCTGTGGCAACGATAATATCGATCTGCCCCTTTTTAAGACGGTTGACTGTCGCTTCACGTGTTTTCTGGGTGATATCACCATTAAGTGCTGATGCAGAGAAACCTCTCGCTTCAAGCTTTTCAGCAATCTCTTCGGTCGCCGACTTGGTACGCACAAAGATGATCATGCCATCAAACGGCTCGGCCTCTAGAATACGGGTCAATGCATCCATCTTCTGACGAACGCCGCCAGCTACAAGGTAACGCTGACGAATCGTTTCTACTGTGGACGTTTTCGTCTTGACGGTAACATGTTCAGGGTTATTCAGATGCTGCTCGGCAATCTTACGGATGACAGGCGGCATGGTAGCCGAAAAGAGAGCGATCTGACGATCTGACGGAGTCTGCTCGAGCACCCACTTCACATCATCAATAAAACCCATGCGCAGCATTTCGTCAGCTTCATCCAAAACCAGTGCCTTAAGGCCGTTGAGTTTGAGTGTTCCGCGGCGCATGTGGTCCATTACACGACCCGGCGTGCCTACCACAACATGCACACCACGTTTAAGTGCGCGCAACTGAATTTCATAGCTCTGGCCGCCGTAGATCGGCAGCACATGGAAACCTCGCATATGCTTCGCATAGATTTGGAAAGCCTCAGCAACCTGAATAGCCAGTTCACGCGTTGGTGCCAGCACCAGCAGCTGTGGTGAGCTTTTGTTCAAATCAATATGGGAGAGCAGCGGCAGCGCAAAGGCTCCAGTTTTACCCGTACCTGTCTGTGCCTGGCCCACGAGATCTCTGCCCTCTAATAGCAGTGGAATCGTCTGCGCCTGAATTGGGGATGGAGTTTCATAACCCACATCTTGAACGCCCTTAAGCACGTCTGGGTGTAGGTTCAGCTCACTAAAGGTAGGCTGAATGTTTTCATTTGTAGTCATTAATTATATACCTGCGGAAATTACCGGCGCGAAGAATGCCTTCATCTACGTTAAGATACCATGAAATATATGGGTTTATAGAAAAAACTGTCCCAACCCGCCACTGATCGACTAAGCTTTCGCCATGACCAAAAATAATATTCTTAAAAAAATTGCAATCGCCAACAACCTTAAACATTTCGAGCTCAAAGAAATTTTCGGGCTGGGTGGCTTTGAATTCAGCAGCAGCCAGATCAAGGCTTTCATGGCTGGCTCTCAAAACAAGAACTTCGAAAAACTTACTGAGGAGCAGTTTGAAGGTTTCCTCAACGGCTTCATCCTCTACTCCCGAGGCCCGGTGGATGAACCCACCCTGCTGCCGCGCACCATCGAAAACTTCATCATTGGCCTGGTCGAATCAGGCAACAGCGGTGCTATCGAAGAGATTCGCTGCCTGATCGAAGATCTGAATGATGAGATTGGGGAAGCAGACGATAAAATTGGGGAAGTGGATTAACCTCTAACACCTGACATTTCCCCTGCTTTCAGCGCTGCTGCAGTTACGCATTGGCAGAAATAGAAAGAGGGCTATACTGCCGCCATGCGATTGATCATGCTCGATACCGAAACCACGGGGCTATCACCCCTGAACGGCGACCGCATGGTTGAGATCGGTGCGATCGAAGTGCTCAATCGCAAAGTACTTTCCGGCGATAAACACGTTTTCCATCACTACATCAATCCAGAACGCAACATCCCTGCAGAGGTCGTACGCATCCACGGCATCGACAATGCCAAGGTGAAAAACAAGCCTACCTTCAAAGAGATCGCACAGGATTTTCTCGATTTCATCGAAGGGGCCACACTCGTCATCCATAATGCCTCGTTTGACCTTGGCTTCATTATGAACGAATTGCGCCTGAATGGGCTTCCGAACATTCAAAATACACTGGTGATTGATACACTTGCCTTTGCTCGCAAGAAACATCCGAACCAGCGAAACAATCTTGATGCCCTCTGTGACCGTTACGACATCGAACGCGGACATCGCGACCTGCACGGCGCACTGCTTGACTCGGAGCTTCTGGCCGAGGTCTATCTTGGAATGACTGGTGGCCGCCAGTTCTCGCTCGGCATGGACATCCCCAGCTTGCCAGCTTCAAGTTTTGTACAGCTCCCTGAGCAGTCCAGAGGCCGCGACGAGAAGGCTGAAACTGCTAATATGATGAAACGTAATGCGCTACCGATTGCTGACCACGAACATGAGGCGCACGTTTTGATGATGAAACGCATCCACAAGGAGAGCGACGGACAGACCATCTGGCATCATCCGGAACTGGCCTGATCTGAGCCTCACATAACAATTCACCACTGCGGGTGTAGTTCAATGGTAGAACGGCAGCTTCCCAAGCTGCATACGAGGGTTCGATTCCCTTCACCCGCTCCATCTTTTATGACAACCTGCGCAGAAGCATGAAAACCGATCCATTACCCGAGAACCCCATCCTTACCCTTAGCGATGCCGAGCATGAAGTTCAAGCAGCGATCGGTGAAATCATTCTGCTTACCGGTGAAGTCGGAAGCGGTAAAAGCCTGTGGCTGAAACGACTATCTGGGCTTCTCGACATTCCATCACATATTTCTGCTTCTATTAATGGCAAAACAGTGCGAAAAGAGGTTGGAAGCGTGCAGATGCTGTTTGACCTTCAGCCGCCACTCTGGCTCGGCCAGAGCGTGGCCGAGGAGCTCTGCTTTGGCCTGAAAGATAGGCCCGATTCGGAAAGGTTAGCCGAACTGCTTGCCGAGTGGCGCTTGGACTCACTTGACCTAACCAGTGAATTAACATCTCTCAACCGGCTCCAGGCGGTCCGCTTAAACCTCGCAGCCATGGCGCTGGCAGGGCCGGCAATCGCCCTTCTCGACAACCCTACAGATGCTCTGCCTGAGCCTGATGCAATCGCTCTACGCAATGATGTGGCTGCGTGGGCGCATCGATCCAATACAACCGTAGTCGTTGCCTGTAATCGCTGGCATGATTGGCAACCGGTAGCTACGCAATCCTGGCGGGTTACCGCTGCAGAGGATCTGCCGCACAGGGAGGGCAGGTATGAGTAACATGGTTCAATTCTCTTTCTCGTTAAGTTCGCGCATGCGTTCATTCATCGAACTGCGCGATGCACTCGCCTGTCTTGAATCCGCCCATCTCTCACATAATGGGCCGGCGTGGCTTCATGCTGCCTGTGATCTTAGCACATCACTGTTAGGTGACCATGGACGCAAGCCGGTTGTCCCGGAGGTCATAGGCCTGCTTCAGGATGTAGAGACCTACCTGGAAGATCTCAGCAAAGATGCGCCGCACTATCAGGAGCATATTCAAAAAGCCTGTTTTGAAATCGAACATCACATGAATCAACTGGCAACGGGTGTGCCAGATGCTGCGCGAATCCTCAGTGGTGACGCTCTGCTTTCTGCCTACCTTAATGCCCAGAAGAAGCATGACTGGCTGGGCCATAAGCTCTGCCTGCAGCAGAGCATCAAGGCTATCTGGAAGCATTCTGATCTTCGAACCCAACCCCTGCACCACGCCCTGACCCCGCTCCACGAGGCTGTGAGTTTTCTCGATAGCATGCTCAATGATTTTGTCGCATGGAAGCAGGAGGTTGCTGTTGGCGGCAGCGGGCATATCACCCCTGACAGAAAAGTCGCCTATGGGCTGCTTGTGGTTTCACTTCCTGAAGAAGCTGTAGCAAGCGGCATTATCCCCGACATCTCAGGTAACCGTCTGGCAATCAGAATTCGTTTTCAGCAGTGGCTGCCAGGTGAGCCAACAAACGATTATAAAGAGGATCAGCCCTACGCGATGATGCTGATCCCTATTGGAGGCTGACGACTGTGGAAAGCGCATCAACCCCCTCTTTTCGCTGTCCGAACTGCAAAAAATCTGTAACGCGTGATAACGATAACTTTCCCTTCTGCTGTGACCGCTGCCGCATTATTGATCTCGGCCGCTGGGCTACGGGTGATTACCGCATTGCGGGAGACCCCGCTCCGATTCCGGATGAACCTGAGGATTATGGCTGATTCGGACATCCGACTTATTCCACCGCTGTTAAGCTATTCAGCAATCAGCGTTGCGCTGCTTCTTCCCGTACTGGTCTGGCCACTTCAAGGCCTGAATGATGGCACCCTTTCGCTGGCTTTTGAGTCTGACTGGCTGATCACTGCCAGCGCCCTGCTGCTCTGCGCCGTCACTACCGACACAATCCTCTATCACCAACCCGATTCAAAATGGCCGTTCTTTGCCGCCATATGGATACTGGCAACCAGCATGGTCATTTCACTTGCTCTGCGTACGGAACTTGGCACCTATCTTCTTGCATGCATGTTCAGCCTGCATGCCGTCCGCTCAGGGCTTAGGCTCTGGCTGAACGGAGATGCGTGGTGGCTCACTACTGCCTGTATTCGCGATACAACAGCAGCACTCTCCATCTTCGGCTGGATCATCATCCTATCAATGGCTCACTGATGACATGGCAGAACTGATTCTCGCATCAACATCACCTTATCGAAGGATATTACTGCAGCGCCTTCATCTTCCTTTTCAACAGGTGGATCCCCAATTCGATGAGGTAGAACCCGGTTGTATGCCACCAGATCAGCTTGTTCTGCATAATACGAGAGGTAAGGCCGATAGCGTGCTGGCGCGATATCCTGAAGCAATAGTAATCGCATCTGATCAGCTTGCTGTTTGCGGGGAGATGGTGCTGGGAAAACCCGGTACAGCTGAAAAAGCGTGCGCTCAGCTTGCCATGCTCTCAGGTAAAAGCGTGACCTTCCTGACCGGGCTTGCCCTTTTTAGTCAAAGGGAGAAGCAAAGTGAAGTCATCTCTTTTCGCGTCTTTTTCCGCGAACTGAGCAGTGATGAAATTCGAACCTATGTTGAACTGGAAAACCCGGTTGATTGTGCTGGAAGCTTTAAATCTGAAGGGCTGGGCATTGCTCTATTTGAGCGCATGGAGGGAAATGACCCTACGGCACTGATAGGACTACCTCTGATCCGTTTAAGCCAGTGGCTCAAACCTTTGCAACTTAACAAATAAACTAACAGAGAAACAAAAAAACCGACGAAGTCATAGATATGTTTTCGAGTCCCTACTGCATCCCCGAGCAGGACTCGAACGAAAAGCATAAAAAAAGCCCCACCGGAGATTTCTCTCAACGGTGGGGCTTTGTATTAAATTCCTG
>Ga0316187_10000411_pt1 | contig 33168 bp, 27 predicted proteins | sample CroRivburrow1_MG_FD_204927 | JGI IMG/M metagenome (GOLD analysis project Ga0316187, IMG submission 204927) | Coastal sediment microbial communities from Maine, United States - Cross River worm burrow 1 | ecosystem: Environmental > Aquatic > Marine > Coastal > Sediment | place: USA: Maine... | reverse complement strand
TCGATTATTACTTCGGGCACTTCTAGTGTAGAATACCAGGATGGAAGAACTCAAGAAACCTCTAATGCACAGACTTATTCATTTAGCTCATCATTGGGATTAAACTACACCTTATTTGATGGCCTTGGAAGGAAGTATAATTACAGTAAGCAAAAGGAGAATTATACAATATCTGAGCTCCAGATGAGACAGGCTGTTGAATTGAGTATCCTTGATCTCTTCAGAATATATTATGATGTTGCCAGGCTAACTACCAATGAGATAAACCAGAGAGAAACCATGGATATCTCAAGAAGAAGGTTGGACAGGGCCAAATATGGGTACGAATATGGGCAAAGCACACAACTGGATGTCTTAAATGCAGAGGTTGATTATAATACAGATAGTATTACATATTTGAATATAATACTGGAGTTACAAAATGTGAAACGAGATATTAATGTTCTACTTGGCAGAGACGTTAACACGCTTTTTGTTGTGGATACATCAGTAGTTTATGAAAAGGTAATTATACTGGAAGATCTGATGAATGATGCAATGAAAAATAATGTAACACTGTTACTTAACCAAAGTTTCGTTCAGACGTCAGAATATGATATTAATATCAATAGATCAGCTAAGATTCCCCGCCTTGACCTGAATGCCTCCTATCGGTGGTCAGACAGGATTAATGACCAAACCTCCCTTGTCACATCACAGATAAATTATGGCCCTCAGGCTGGATTAAATTTATCGTGGAATATATTTGATGGGGGTACCACCAAAACACGAACACAGAATGCTAAAATTACCAGGGATAACGAACTTATAAACCTTGAACAGTACACAAAGGTTCTCGAAAGAAATGTAAATAATGCATGGAGTTTTTATCAAAATGCCTTATTTGTTCTGGAGGCAGAAAGAAAAAATCTTGAAACAAATCATTATAATTTTGACCGATCTGTTGAACAATATCAATTGGGACAAATCACATCAATTGTATTTCGCCAGGCACAATTTAACCTTTTGAGGGCAAATCAGAATTTCAATCAGGCAAAATATGATGCGAAAATCGCTGAATTGGCATTACTTCAGTTGAGTGGTTCGTTAATGTATGCTACCTTTTAACCCGAATTCGGCAATAGAACTTTGTAATGAGGCTTTAAAGTGCAATAAAACAGACACTTATTGAGACGAAGCATAGCACCGCTATGGTGAGTTGATATAAGTGGGTACAACGGACTGTTTTGCAGCAGTTTAAAGACGGAATAAATTTTCTAATGCCGATTTCAGGTTTAATTATTGAAAATTGAACTGTAAGGCAAGCCTTAATCAGGAATTCAGGTTTAAAAATTGAAATTATTAGAATTCTTAATTGCTAACTCTTAATTTTTAACCATTTACAGTTTTATTCATAACCTTAAGATACCCCATGTAGGCTCTATTATGCAGGATCCAGTTCTTCACAATTTGCTTGCCTACCATTTTGGTAAGTGGGGGCATAATTGAGGGTAAATGTGCTCTCTTAAATAACTTTTTTGAAATTACAATAAGCGTCTTAAAAAAAACATTTAAAGCATCATTGAATGCATTGGTGTAAGAGTAGAAATCACTGTAGCAGTCAATCATACCCTGTTGTAATTCGAACGCACTCAGTTTCTTTGGTTGGAACACAACATGCATAGCATCATAAAACTCCCATTTTTTATGTAACAAGCGACCTTCCCGTTCCAATTGCTTGTACAGTACTGTTCCCGGGAGAGGTGTCATAATCATATATTGAACAGTTGAAAGCCGACTCTCTTTACAAAATTTTGATGTATTCTCAAAAATTCCTTTTTCATCAGAATCACTTCCAAACATAAACATACCATGAACATTGATGTTCGCTTTTCTGAATACTCTTATGGATCTGCTAATGTCCTCCACCGTCTGCCTCTTATTCATCTCTTCAAGGCTCTTTGGATTAATAGATTCAAAACCAACATAAAATGTACGACATCCGGTATCTCTTAGGCGACTAACCAAATTTTTATCTTTACTCAGTTCCGTTCTTACCTGGCAGGACCACCTCAGGTCCATTTTATTTGATTCCAGCGCATCTAATATCTTTTCTGTCCGTTTTCTTTTAACCACAAAATGATCATCCACAAAAAAGAACCAGCTATGATCATAAGATTTCAATTCTTCAATCACTCTTTCCACACTTTTTACCCGATAACTTTGACCAAACATGGCGGTGACAGAACAGAAGGTGCAATCATATGGACATCCTCTAGATGTCATAATTGGCCAGGATTTCATAGATTCCCAATTCCGGAGCAATTGAAAATTTGGTATTGGGGTATCATCAAGGTTTTTAACCATTTCACCGTAAACAATTTTATCTCGTATCTCACCTGCAAGTAAAGAAAGGAATTTTGTTTCAGCTTCTCCAACAAAAACCTGGTCAAAGTCATTTATAACATCATTCGGGATCATGGAAGCATGTATCCCTCCAATAATACACCAGGACTCTCTATGTGCGGATTCCCTGATGTTTTTATAGTTACGCGCTATCAATTTTCCCCGTTCAACAGTGGAGGTCATACAACTGACACATAATATGTCAGCCTCCTTTAATTCTTCATTATTTACTTTCCTTCTAAGAATGTTTTCATTTAATATGCTAACTTCATAGCCGGCTTGTTCAGCCAGAGTACCCAGGTATAAAGGCCCTAACATAGGTATGGTCATGAACCGGTCAAACACATTTGAATTGGGGCCCATTGGCTCAATGAAAACCACACGAATACCATTCTTTACATTTTGTTGATTCATAACTATACTGTTTAAACCACCATTTTTTTATTTATATATTCAATAATTAACAAGCTTATACCAAATACAACAAAGGATAAGGGCCATAACCTTGAAGAAATACTGAATACCAAGGTAAAAATTATAAATAAGCCAAGAAAGGCTCCGGCAAAATATGCAAATAGCATTTTCTTAGTAAATATTGTAACCATTAAAAAACTAAATCCCACCACTCCAAGAAAAATAGGCCACAAGGAGACCAAACTTGACCAGGAAGTCAAATTTAAATAGTAAAAGAAAAAGGATAAAATTGAAGAAAAAGATCCTAGCCAAATTAAAACCGGATCAGCCATTTGTCTTTCAAAGAATAAAAGCATAAACCCCGCTCCAAATAAAAGAAGAAGTATCGGCCAGTGAAAGGAAATCCCGACAATTATAGAATAGTTTTCTAGGGTTACAAGAGTCCCGACAATCACAAGAAAAATGGCTAAAACTATCAAGGTTGGCTTTCTTCGCATTATAATATAACTAAGGTTAAATATGTGTATAAATTATGATAAAAAATATCAATTCAACTACTCTGGTATAAAACCATATCATTTGGTTTAAATAAAAAAAATAATGATACAAAACCTTTCGGAATCCTATTATAGGGACTTAAATTATCAATAATATTCTGACAGTGATTGGTTTTAAATCGCCCCACATCTTTGATACAGACCATTCCAGTTATTAAGAATTTCAGAAATCATGGGTAGGAATAAAATATTTAATCCACTTTCAATCCCAGAGATTTCATGCCTGGTAATAAATCTTGACGATACTGACATTAAAGCTAACAAAACTATTGGATACCCAATAAGAAATAAGTTGGTAATTATGTTAAATAAAAATGTCCTGATGTTTAATCAAGGTCTATATTTTGAATTAGATACATCTAATCATAAGGTTTGCAATGAATTGAATTATTTATTTATTTCTAATTTCACATTCAAACCTTATATCTATTTGCTGGGTTTATAAATTAACAATAAAGTGTATATTTAAAAGGTTTTATCATATATCTCTATGATAATTATGAAAGTTATTAGGATAACAGGATTCTTATTATTTCTGGTTGTTAGCACAAATTTCAGCTCACTTGGGTCTGACATTCAATTCATTGAGAATAAAGGACAATGGGATAAAAATATTTTATACAAAGCTGGAATTCAGAATGGTGTTCTGCTGATAACACATGGGGGACTTGAATATCTCTTTTATGATGCGGAGAAATTAAATGCTTTTTCACATGGAAATCACTCAACCGACCAAGCCCATTCCCGCAGTAAAGATCCAGATTATTGGGACTCCAATATGCTGAATTTACATGGTATTTCACTGGATTTTCTATATCCCTCTCCTGAACTCACTCTTCACGCTGAGGATGAACAAGAGGTATATTATAATTTTTTTCTCGGCGATGATATGACAAAATGGGCATCTAAAGTGAAGGTATTTAAAGAAATCCTATACAACAATATCTACCCGGGTATTCATATGAGGCTTTACGGATCAGATACACATTTAAAATATGACATAATTGTTGAACCCGGAGCGGATTGTCAAAACATTAAGTTCAGGTATTCTGGGGCTGAAGATATCAGAATTATTGAAAACAGTCTCTATACTAAAACCAGTTTAAATACCATTATTGAAAACGCACCTATTTCCTATCAGATAAATTCAAATGATACCATATTTGTACCCAGTAGTTATAAAATTGAAAACAATGTTGTATCCTTCGAATTTCCTGAAGGATATGATCCATTACAACCACTTATTATCGATCCTTTACTTGTTTTCTCTTCCTATTCAGGTTCTTCATATGATAATTGGGGAAATACAGCAACCTATGATAATCGGGGGAATGTATATTCAGGAGGAACGGTAAGGATGGCGTATGGATTTAATTTTCCTGTAACACCCGGGGCCTTCCAGGAGGAACTGGGAGGGCTCTGGGATATTGGGATTCTTAAATTTGACTCAACTGGAAACCGGTTATTATATGGATCCTATCTGGGTGGATCAGGTACTGAAACCCCTTTCAGCCTGATAGTAAATCATAATGATGAACTCATCATATATGGCATAACCGGATCGATGGACTACCCTGTTACCGATAACGCCTATTCAAAGGTGTTTCTAGGTGGTGATTCCGTTGGTAATGCCCTGGGCAATTATAATTCAGGAAATTTGGGAATAAGCTATAGAGAAGGAAGCGATTTTTTTATTGCTCGTATTAGTTCTGACGGGACGCAATTACTTTCATCTACCTATCTTGGAGGATCCAATAATGACGGCATCAATAATGCCCCCGGTTTTCCATTATCCAGGAATTATGGTGACGAATTCAGGGGTGAAGTAAATATCGATTCTGAAAATAATATTTATATAGCAGGCAATACTTCTTCGATAGACTTCCCTATCGTTAATGGATTCCAGGTGGATTATGGGGGAGGAACACAAGACGGCATTATCGCCAAACTTGCTCCGGATCTTTCTGATGTCCTCTGGAGCACCTATATTGGTGGAAGTCTGGCAGATGCCGCTTATGGAATTATAATTTCAAAGGATACCCTCTCTTTTATTACCGGAGGAACCATGAGCAATGATTTCCCAGTTACATCTAATGCCCTAAATATTGATTTTGGTGGTGATGTTGACGGATTTATTTCTTCTTTATCTTCAGACGGGACCTCCTTGATTAGCAGTACTTTTCTGGGCACCAATAATTATGACCAATCTTATTTCATCGATTTCGACCAGGATGAAAATGTATATGTATTGGGACAAACAAAAGGAATTTATCCGGTCTCAACTAATGTATACATTAATCCAGCCAGTGGCCAATTCATTCATAAACTAAGCCCGGACCTTAGCACTTCAATATTTTCCACCGTAGTTGGCAGTGGAAGTGGTATCCCTGACATTTCTCCTACTGCCTTTCTCATTAATGAATGCGGAAATATATTTTTAAGTGGCTGGGGAGGTCAAATTAATAATCCAACTTACCAGGGAGTAGCAAAATACAATGGTGGAAATACTTTTGATCTCCCTGTTACCAGTGATGCTTTCCAGACTAGCACCGATGGTTCTGAATTTTATTTAATGGTATTATCAGCTAATGCTGAAAAACTATTATATGGGACCTATCTGGGAGCTTTGAATTCTGGTCCGGGTGAACACGTTGATGGGGGGACAAGCCGTTTTGATAAAAGAGGAATTGTGTATCATGCTATTTGCGCTTGTCGAGATGCATCACAATTCCCAACAACACCTGGTGTCTGGTCAAATATCAACTCCGGCCTTCCAAATGGATGTAATAATGGAGTATTTAAATTTGACTTATCGGCATTGAAAGCCGATTTCACTACGGATAGCTACGAATTTGATAATCCCGGAGTAACCTTGGGTTGTGAACCTTTTGAAGTTGTTTTTTTGAATAGAAGTATTGGAGGTAAAGAATACGAATGGGATTTCGGAGATGGTTCTGATCTCTCATATCAGGAAGATAGTTTATTTCATACCTACCCCAAATATGGTATTTATGAAGTTACTTTAAAAGCCTTTGATGAAAATACATGTCTCAAAATTGATATTGCCCGTAAGGAACTGGATGTAAAAGAGCCACAATTTAGAATGCCAAATGACCGGGAAATATGCCAATATGATGGGACACTTTTGGAGGCAAGTGGAGCAGTTTCATATAGATGGTTCCCTTCTTACGGTTTAAATAATTCCCATATTGCAAATCCATTGGCTTCACCTGATACAACTACTATGTACTTTTTGTTAATGAAAGATCAATATCTATGTAGCTATATTGATAGCGTATTGGTTGAAGTTATCCCGGATATTTCTTCAGATTTCTATGTAAACAAAATTTACGACTGTTATAGTCATCCAAAAGTTGAATTACTGAATACTTCTACTAATTCAAACCTCCACAATTGGGATTTTGGAGACGGTAATTTCTCAGAAGAAGATAGCACTATTCATATATATGAAGAACCCGGAAATTATACGATAAGGCTTGAGGCTTCAAATGAAGGTTCCTGTGGCAAAATATCTGAACAAACCATTACCCTATCTGATATCTACGTACCCAATGTGATCACACCTAATAATGATGGAAAAAATGATTCTTTCGAAATCATTACAGATGCACAAATTGATTTGATAATTTTGAATAGGTGGGGAAAGACCATTTACAAAGACAGAGATTACCAGAATAACTGGAAAGCAAAGAACCTTCCTGGTGGAACGTATTATTACGAAATAAAGCTAGAGGAAGACGCTGCCTGTAATGGTTGGCTGCAAGTATTCAAATAGATCCTTTACTTCCGTGTTTTTACCTGTAAATTATTTTGCACTATAATTAGGTGCTTCCCGGGTAATGAATATATCATGTGGATGGCTCTCCCTTACTCCTGCTGAAGTGATTTTCAAAAAGGTTGCTTTGTCCAAGTCAGCAATCGTTTTTGAGCCACAATAACCCATTCCTGCCCGAAGTCCTCCTACCATTTGATATAATACCTCCGAAACAAGCCCTTTAAATGGCACCCTGCCAGAAATACCTTCAGGAACAAGTTTCTTAACATCTTCCTCTGCATCCTGGAAATACCGGTCTTTGGATCCATCCTCCATTGCTTCAACGGATCCCATTCCTCGATATGTTTTAAATTTCCTTCCTTCATATATGATCACTTCACCTGGGGCCTCATGAGTACCAGCTAATAATGATCCAATCATAACTGTACTGGCACCACCGGCAAGCGCTTTTACTACATCTCCTGAATAACGGATACCACCATCGGCAATAATCGGTGTGTTTGATTCTTTGGCGGCTTTGGCTACCTGGTATACTGCCGTTAGTTGTGGTACGCCCACCCCCGCAATAACACGGGTGGTACATATACTCCCTGGACCAACACCTACTTTCAGAGCATCAGCCCCGGCTTTTATCAGATCTTTTCCCGCTTCCGCTGTAGCAATATTCCCAACCACAAGTTCTATTTCGGGAAATTTAGCTTTTACCATTTTGGTAGCTTCTAAAACACCTTTGGAATGTCCATGAGCGGTGTCTATTCCGATAACATCAACTCCTGCTTTCTTTAAAACCGTAATTCTATCAATAATATCCGGCGTAACACCTACTGCCGCCCCTGTCCTAAGTCTTCCAAATTCATCCTTGCATGCAAATGGTTTATCTTTCTTTTTTAGGATATCTTTGTATGTTATCAAGCCACTTAATCTTCCATTCTTATCGATAATGGGTAATTTTTCTATTTTATGCTCCTGTAATACGGTTTCTGCCTCCCATAATTCAATTCCTGGTTCTGCCGTAATTAGATTTCTTTGTGACATGATTTCCTTTACAGGAGTATTCATTTCTTTATGAAATCGCAAATCACGATTCGTAATTATACCAACCAGTTTTTTATCACTATCAATAATTGGGATACCACCAATTTTAAATTCTCTCATGATCTTCATTGCATCACCAACCAAAGAATCAATATGCAGAGAAATAGGATCCAGGATCATACCGCTTTGGGATCGCTTTACCTTTCGGACATGTAGAGCCTGAGTATCTAACGGCATATTTTTATGTATAAATCCAATCCCTCCTTCTAAAGCCATAGCAATAGCCAGATCTGCTTCTGTAACGGTATCCATAGCAGCAGATACCAGCGGTATATTCAGTTGGATTTTATTTGTTAGTTGAGTAATTATTTCTGTTTCCCTTGGTAATACATCTGAGTATCCCGGTTGGAGCAGCACATCATCATAGGTGAGTGCCTCATAAAGTAGCTTCTTTGAATCTAATGACATCGCAAATAAATTTGGATAACTTATTTGCCGGTCAAAGGTAGTGTCATTCAACTTTAAAATGTAATAAATAAGAATTTATCTTTTTTAATATTTTACTTAATGCTTGTTTTTATTCATCAATTTCAAGCGTAAATTCGATCTCAAATTTTAACGATATGAAAGTATTCAAATTTGGAGGTGCATCGATAAAAAATGCTCAGTCTATTCGGAATATGACCGATATAATACATAGCTATCATGGTGAAGATATAGCAATTGTTGTCTCAGCTATGGGTAAAACAACCAATCATCTGGAAAATATGTTCCATAAAATCATCTCTAATGAAGATTGTAAGATAGAATTTTCTCAATTGGTAAATTACCATGAATCCATCATATCAGATCTTTTCAAAAAGAATGCAAGTGAGGTCATTCAAAAGGTGGGCATATACTTTGATGAAATTCGAACTTTAATCAACAAGAATTCTAACTACAATACCGAGGATAAGTTTTATGATGCCCTGGTATCTTTTGGTGAGATAATATCATCTTCAATCATTGCCGAATATTTAACTTACTCAGGAATTACAACAACATGGGTGGATGCCCGCAAATTAATAGTTACAGACCAAACATTTAGAGAAGGTAAAATTGACTGGGATATTACAGCAAAAAAAATATCGAATACAATTGGACCTATTTTAATGACGAACCCAGTGCTTACACAAGGTTTTCTGGGAGCCACAACGCAGGGTGAGACAACAACATTGGGTCGGGAAGGATCAGATTTTTCCGCAGCAATTTTAGCTTTTAGCCTCGATGCAGAATCTGTCACCATCTGGAAGGATGTGCCCGGGATTCTTAATGCAGACCCTAAAAGATTTGAGGATACAGAGCTGTATAACAACCTCTCGTATCAGGAAGCAGCAGAGATGACTTATTATGGAGCTTCAGTAATACATCCAAAAACTATTAAACCTCTGGCAAATAAAAATATACCTCTTTATGTTAAGTCATTTGAAAAACCTACACTATCTGGTACACTGATTAACCTGGGTACATCGCATGCGCTGCCTCCTACCTATGTGATAAAAGACAATCAAAGCCTGATTTCTTTTGGTGTAAAAGACCTGACATTTATAAATGAAAAAAACCTGAGTATTATTTTTCATATACTCGACAAGTTGAATATTAAGATCAACATGATGCAAAATTCAGCTGTAACCTTCACGATCTGTGTAGATAATAAAAAAGACAAAGTTCTGAAACTACTGGAAATTCTGAAAAACGATTTTATAATTCGTTATAACGACAACCTTCAGCTGGTAACTGTTAAAAATTACAACCAGATAGCAATTGATAAAGTAACATCTTCTAAAGATGTCCTTGTTGAACAAAGAACCAGGAATACTTATCAAATTGTAATAAAATAGATCAAAAAAACACTGGCGAGGTATTTTTTTTAATTACCATGAGTATCAAGGTATATATTTTCGTATAACTGGATCTACTCCACTCAGGTACGACGTTCCAAACAAATTGACATGAACGAGATGGGGATATAAATTATAAATATCAATACGCTGATCAAATCCGGGAGCTAAAGGAAAAATTTCATTATAAGCCTCATAGAATTTTCGGTCAAATCCTCCAAACATTTTTGTAAACGACAATTCAATCTCACGGTTTCCATAATATATCGCCGGGTCAATCAAAGCAGCATAACCATCGGAGGCAGTAATGAAGTTGCCACTCCATAAATCACCATGAAGTAAGGATGGAGGTTCAAGGGGAAGGAGGTCGGGGAGTAAATCATAGAATCGGTCAAATCGGTCAAGGTATTTGATATCAACCAGGCGATTGCTAAACGCCAATTTGATTTGAGGTGCTAATCTATTTTCAATGAAAAACTCAATCCAGTTCTCATACATAGAGTTATTTTGAGGTAATCTGCCAATAAAATTATCGTATTCCAGTCCATAATTATCGTGTTGGAATTTACTGTGAAGATTGGCCAATGAAGCGCCGAATTGCTCCCAGAAATCAGGCATTTGATTACGTGATTCTAAATATTCAAGCAATAAATAGGATTTCCCTTCTATAATATCACAATCAATGGCCCTGGGGACATTGATCTCTTGGGTCTCGTAAAGTAGTTTTAATCCACGGAGTTCAGTTTGAAACATTTCGAAGTCCGAGATATTATTATATTTAATAAAATATTCTCCTCTATTAGTATTCAGTTTTAGTGCATTATGGATACAACCACCGGAAAGATGTGAATATCCCAATACCACTATACCTGATCCTAATGCTGATGATAAAGCTTTTTGAAAAAATGAATCATTAGTGTCTGCCATCAGGATAGATTATGATGTTTCACAATATGATCCAGAAAATTAGAAATAGACTCATCCAGCATATTATATACTAATTGAAATCCATTAGGTCCCCCATAATACGGATCAGGAACATCGTGCCCAGATTGTTTATCATCAAATTCCTGTATCAAATAAACTTCAGCGATTTCATTTGGATTAGAATCCTGAAGTCTAATAATGTCATTATAATTCTGTGAATCCATGGCTATGATATAATCAAATTTGATGAAATCTTTTGTCGATAACTGACGACCCGAATGATCTAGCTTAATCCCATTTTGTAATGCTATATCTGTGCTTCTTCCATCAGGGGAATCATTAATATGCCAACCCGAAGTTCCAGCCGAATCAACTTTTATATGTTTCTTTAATCCCTTTCGCTTAACCTTATCTTTAAGAATCCCTTCTGCTAACGGTGATCTGCAAATATTTCCTAAACATACAAATAAGACATTAACCATACACTTGTAATTTTTTTATCAAAATTAACCGAAAAATTAACTCATTTTTAATACTATTCCAATATTTAATTGCATAATACGAATAATTTCGCATTTTTTTATTTTTTTTTAGTTTTTTATGGTTACAATTGAAAGCTGCTTCGTATATAGAAGAGCATAACACAAATTTTATTCATACACCTGTTTAACATTTGCGAAAGCCTCCTCGGTTATGCTGGGAGGCTTTTCGCATATATAAGTGTTTGGTTTTTTAGCTGTTTTTGGTGATTATTCTTCTGCAATTAAATCAAAAATCTTACTTCACTCTCTATTTGGTTATTTTTCCTGATGTAGAATACACAACAGAATCCTGGGATATCATCTTCTGGTAACCAATTATTGAAAACGAATCAAGAAGTACTCCATTTCTTTCTGATCCCCTAAAATAAAGCTCCATATTTCGGGTTGACCTGTAAATAGGATTCTCAACATTTTGCTCAGCAGAAATTCTAGTTATTTGCAGAGTACCAATATTCTTTAATATTCTCAGATAAGTTGTTTCCGAACGCCCTGAATCATTAAGAACATAAAGTTCCTCCATCCTGCCATTTGTTTCCATTTGTGAATATGTGTAAAAAGGAATCAATCCTGGCTTATTGATGTCTGCTGATTTGAAGATACTAAGTTCCTTCCTCCAGGCTGTAGAATCGGGATTCAATTGAATTTCTTCAAGCCTACCATTCAGACCTGTGACCTTATATAACGAAAATTCATTCTTTGATAGTAATTCAATCTGATCATCGATCAACTCCTCCAATTCAAAAGAAGGAGATGTCTGTATATGTTCAGTCCTGTCTTTACATGAAAACAAGCTAGTTAACAATATATTGATAATAAAAAATATGGCGTAATTAAGCCATCGCATTTATTTCTCTATTAATATTTTCCCTGTCATTTCTGAAGGAATGGTCTCCCCCATCAAAGTAAGAATTGTCGGCGCGAGATCTCCCAGTTTTCCATCCTTCATTTTAGGCCTTAATTCGTTATCAACCAATATACATGGAACCAGATTGGTAGTATGTGCGGTATTTGGAGTACCATCTTCGTTGATCATGTAATCAGAATTCCCGTGGTCGGCAATAATTATAATTGCATAATCATTCTTTAATGCTGCATTAACAACATCTTTTGTACATTCGTCCACAGTTTCACATGCTTTTACAGCAGCACTAAAATCACCTGTATGCCCCACCATATCAGCATTAGCAAAATTCAAACAAACAAAGTCAACATCGCCTTTTTCAAGTTCAGGGATTATTTTATCCCGTATATCATAAGCACTCATCTCTGGTTGCATATCATATGTAGCCACTTTTGGAGAAGGACAAAGTAATCTCGACTCACCTTCAAATTCCAATTCTCTACCACCAGAAAAGAAAAATGTTACATGTGGATATTTCTCTGTTTCAGCAATTCGAATCTGCTTTTTCCCACGCTGGCTTAATGTTTCTCCAAGGGTATTATTTAAATTATCCTTATCAAATATCACCTTCACATCTTTAAAACTATTATCATAGTTCGTCATAGTAACAAAGAAAAGGCCGATAGTCTTCATATTATATTCTGGAAAATCCTGCTGGGTCAAAGCAATTGTAATTTCCCTAAGACGGTCAGTTCTGAAATTAAATCCAAAAACCACATCTCCTTCTTCAATTTTTGCATAGGGATCCCCTTCCTCATTTACATGTATTATTGGCTTAATAAATTCATCCGTAACATCAGCAGCGTAAGAATCCTTTATGGCCTTAAATATATCCCGGGTATGTACTCCTGTTCCGTTTACCAAAGCATCATAGGCAAGTTGTACCCTTTCCCACCTTTTATCCCGATCCATAGCATAATACCTTCCAATTACTGTTCCGATCTTCCCTGTTGTCATATCCATATGAGATTGCAATTCTTCCAGGAAACCCAATCCACTTTTTGGATCCGTATCTCTTCCATCTGTTAGAGCATGAACAAAAACATCATCCAAACCATAATTATCAGCAATTGAAATCAATCCTTTCAGGTGATTTAAATGGGAATGAACACCACCATCAGAAACCAATCCTATAAAGTGAAGTTTTTTATTATTATCTTTTGCATACTTTAATGTTTCCTGAAGGGTTTTATTATTCTCAATTGTATTTTCATCAATAGCTTTATTAATCTTTACAAGATCCTGATATACAACCCTTCCAGCTCCAATGTTCATATGTCCAACCTCAGAATTTCCCATCTGACCATCGGGTAATCCCACAGCTAATCCGGATGCATCCAGTTTACTATGTGAATATTTATTATACAATGAATCCACAAATGGGGTATTTGCCTTATTGATAGCTGATACTTCTGGCTTTGTGGCGATTCCCCATCCATCCAATATCATCAAAATGACTTTTTTATTCATGCTTATGATCTTTAAAAATGAAAAATATTAGATAATTCACTACATTTGAACTAATTTCAAATTTGTGGCTATTTAGGTGCAAAACTAATCAATGATGGCATAGTTTTGGCTTTTAAGCTTATGTAATTTGGGTTACAATGGGAATTTTCAAATTTTTACAACCAGGAATATTTATTGCATCGCTTTTATTGGTAGTTTCTTCATTAGGTATAGAAGGAATGGCTCAAAGCGATGTGATTAACAATGTTAGAACTGCCATGAAGTCTGGCAGCTCCAAAGAATTGTCACAATATTTCGGTAGCATGGTAGAACTGAATTTTGATGGTGAAAAATCAAGCTATAGCAGGAGCCAGGCTGAATTTGTGCTTAAAGATTTCTTTAAAAAGAATCCTCCAATAGATTTCCAATACATTCACCAGGGAGCCTCCAAACAAGGGTTCAAGTATGTTATCGGGAAATATAGCGTTTCTAACGGCTCTTTTAGAATATGGATCCTATTTAAAAAGGATGAAAACACATATTACGTAGATACCATTGATTTTACTCGGGAATAAATTTCATTCTTCGCTCATACCCCTACTTTGAATTCCTTTGTATATTTTTGTGCCGTGATTCCTTCATATGTAAATCAAGAGATCCTGGATAAGATCATTAACGACGCTATCAGAGAAGATATTGGCGAAGGTGATCATTCTACTCTCGCTGTAATTCCGGAAGACCAGGAAGGATCAGCGGAGTTGATTGCTAAAGCAGATGGGGTGATAGCTGGTATTTTACTTGCTGAAATAGTATTAGACGCTTTCGATTCTGATCTTGAAATGAAATGTAATTTTCAGGATGGTGACAGGATACGTTCCGGTGATCTAATTCTTACAATAAAAGGGAAAGCCCGAAGCATTTTATCTTCGGAAAGGCTATTGCTTAATTTTATGCAGAGAATGAGTGGTATCGCTACAAAAACCAGATTGTTGTTGGATAAAATTTCTGATTATCCTACCCAATTGCTGGATACCAGGAAAACAACCCCCAATCTGAGGATGATTGAAAAATGGGCGGTATTGATTGGCGGAGGTACCAATCATCGTATTGGATTATATGATATGATTATGCTGAAAGACAATCATATTGATTTCTCAGGAGGTATCAAGAATGCAGTAAATAAAACAAAAGATTATCTCAATAAAGCTCATAGAAATTTAAAAATTGAAGTTGAGACAAGAACCATCGCTGAGGTTGAAGAAGTGATTAAGGCAGGTGGAGTAGATATTATCATGTTAGATAATATGAGTATTCAGGAGATGACTCTTGCTGTTAAAACCATTGATGGAAAAATAAAAACAGAAGCCTCCGGTAATATTAATGAAACAAATATTGCTGAAATTGCATCCTGTGGAGTAGATTTCATTTCAGTTGGAGCTCTGACTCATACTGTGAAAAGTTTAGATTTAAGTTTAAAAACCAAGTTATAATATTCTGATGATTGTAAAGACAAAAAAATACCAGTTACCTACCGGAAAGTATATCAAATTAGGTATGATGAATATCCTCAAAAAACAATGGTGGGTTATTTTGATAGCACTGGGAATATCATCTATGACCTTAATAATACCTTCTCACTGGTGGTGGATAGGAGCTTTGATTGCATTTGTTTTGTATGGCGTCTTCTGGTTGATTCAATTTGCTGGAGTAACTCAACTTGATCAAAATAAAATCCTTTTTGAACGACTGAGTTACGAAATAACAAGTCAGCAAATCATGATTAAGCTTAATCCAAAACAAGGGATGCCAATGAAATGGGAGAATATTAAAAGTGCCAAAATAGGGAAAGATTTTTTCCTGCTGGTAATTTCAAAAGCCCAATTTATCCATTTACCTTTCCGGATCTTTAATTCAGAAAATGACAGGAAATTTATGGAGACAATATTGAGGAGAAAAAACTATATTAAATAAATTTAATATCCTCAATTACCCCTTTTCCAAACTCTTTTTCCATGAGTGCTAAAACTTTAGTTTTAGACATATTTAGTTCGTTTTTAAGAGGGGCTGAATCGATCTCGACTTTTAATACTTTTTTGTAAAGACTGATCTTCTTTGTTCTGGACGCTATGGTTTTTCCCATTATCTCTTGCCAGGAACTTTTTATAACTGTGGCCTGGTATTTTGAATCCAGATGATAATTGTGAAGCATATCTTTCAATGCATCTTTAATCCCTGATAGGTGACCACGTTCATTTTTCATTCTTCTTAATTTAACCTATTATTTCGAAATTATCAGCATCGAGATGTGAAGGAAATTTTTCCCTGTGAGAATCTAACTTTGCGGCTGACAGGGTGTATTTTTCGATGAATTCATTTTCTCTTATTTCATGTTGCGCAAAGCCTTTTGAATCAATAATATTGGAATGTCCGTTATAACTCACTCCATTTCCGTCAATACCAATACGATTAAGACCAATTACATAGCAAGAATTTTCCATTGCCCGTGCTTTTAAAAGAATATCCCATGCATTGATTCTGGCAGATGGCCAGTTTGCGACATAAATAGCAAGGTCATATCCAAATGACTTGTTTTTCAGATTAAAAGTATTCCGTGACCATACAGGAAATCTCAAATCATAACATACCATAGGATTGATTTTCCATCCATCAATTTCAAATATTTGTTTGCTGTCTCCACTGGCAAAGTGAATCTGTTCACCTGTCATCCTAAAAAGATGACGCTTATCATAGCAGAAAAATTCACCTGAGGGCGTCATCCATATCAATCGATTATAATAATCATTATCATCAAAAATGGTCAAGGAGCCAGCAATAACAGCCTTTTTCTGCATAGCCATATGCTGTAACCATTTAAAGGTTTTTCCATTCATCCTTTCCGCGTTACTTTTTACATCCATTGAAAAGCCAGTATTGAACATTTCAGGTAGGAGTATTAAATCAACTGGAGATTCAACCTGCCATATCTTTTCTTCAAATGATGCAAGGTTTGCATCCACTTCTTGCCAGTGAATATCTGACTGGATTAAAGCCACCTGCAGGTCTTTCATTCGGCAATATTATTTCTTTTTCTTCGGGAAATGCATTCGATAATCTACCTTTACATCCCCGCGACTGATACTATTGAGTTTTCCTTTCAATAACCTTTTCTTAAATCCGTTCAGGTAATCGGTGAATAAAACACCTTCAAGATGGTCATACTCATGTTGAATGATTCTTGCGGCAATTCCATCATATTCCTCTATATGCTCTACCCACTTTTCATCAAAAAACCGGATCTTCAGCTTATCAAATCGGGTAACCTCTTCCCTGATTCCAGGAATGCTTAAGCAACCTTCCTCAAAATCCCATTCCTCACCAGCTTCTTCAATTATTTCGGGATTAACAAATACCTTCTTGAATTCCGGGTACTTTTCATCTTCCATAGGAGCCGCATCTATGACAAAGATCCGGATGCTCTTTCCTATTTGTGGGGCTGCAAGCCCTACTCCGGATGCATTATGCATCGATTCAAACATTTCCTCGCTGAGTAATTTAACATCAATTTCTCCTGCTTTGTCGATCTCCTTAGTTTCTTTTCTTAAAACCGGATCTCCATAGGCTATTATTGGATAGATCATAATAATTATGTGAGATTTTCAGTTTGCAAAATTACCAAAACGTTATGAATAATTTGGGATTATTATGATTTTCATATTTAAATCTTCGATTGCTGTTCCATGAAACTCTGCAGTATTATTGTAGCACTTAGCTTATCTAAAGCTCCTTTTTTTCTTCGGTCTTTTTTCTTGGTTCCGCCAGCAATCATGGTATCCATAGCCATTCTTGTTGTGAACCGCTCATCAACAAGGAATACTTTTTTATCAGGGTAGCGCTTCTTTAATTGTTCATAAAATTTTTGAACGGTTTCCGTTGTATGTGTAGAAGATCCATCCAGTTTTTTTGGATCTCCAAGTATTATTTTCTCTACTGCCTCTTTTTGGAAATAATTATCAAGGTATTTCAACAGATTATCAGTATTAATGGTCTCCAGAGGTGTAGCAATGATCTGCTCCGGATCGGTTACGGCCAATCCGGTTCTTTTAAATCCAAAATCGATTGCGATAAGTCTTGCCACTATATAATTTTAATATTGATGCCGCTTATATATTTTTTTTAACCATTTAAGTAATTAACAAGTTAATAGATTATAGATTGATAAGTTTGAATTTCGTTTGACAAATCAAATTGAATAAATATTGATATATTTACTTTTGGAAAATTTATTACATTAAAGGTGCAAAGATAAAATGAGTAATTCAAAATTCCAGGTACGTGCTCCCATTTTAGTGGCTGTAGGGTTGGCAATAGGCATTTTCCTTGGCGCTACTATGTTAAATAATAATGGTTCCAAAAACGTGGTCGTTAATTCTGTAAAGAAATTCCGGGAAGTTATTTCTAATATAGAAAATTCATATGTAGATGAAGTTGATGAGGAAGTTTTAGTAGATGATGCAATCAATAAAATGCTTGAAAACCTGGATCCTCATTCCGTATACATACCTAAAAGAGATGTTGAACTCACCAATGCTGATCTAAGAGGTGAATTCGATGGGATAGGAATTGAATTCAACATTATTAAAGATACTATAATGGTAATTTCACCCTTGGTAGGAGGTCCATCAGAAGCCGTAGGTATTAAATCGGGGGATAAAATCATTAAAGTTGATGATGAACTAGTTGCCGGCATAGGTATCAGTATCCGTGATGTAGTTAATAAGCTCAGGGGACCTAAAGGAACTGAAGTTATAGTAAGTATATTAAGAAAAAAAGAATCTTCCCTTCTTGACTTTATTATCAAAAGAGATAAAATTCCTCAATATTCAGTAGATGCCGGATATATGGTGAATGATGAAATTGGCTATATCAAGATAACCAGGTTTGCTTCTACCACCTATGATGAATTCAGGGAAAAGATGACTGAATTAACTTCCCAGGGAATGAAAAAGCTAATTCTTGACCTGCAGGGGAATCCAGGTGGCTATATGGACAGGGCTGTAAATGTCGCAGATGAATTTATTTCAGGTGATAAATTAATAGTGACACAGGATGGAAGGGTTAAAAGATACAATGCCGAATTTAGAGCCTATAAGAAGGGGCTATTTGAAGAGGGTCCATTAATTGTATTAATCAATGAAGGAAGTGCTTCTGGCTCTGAGATTGTAGCAGGGGCTCTACAGGACCATGACCGAGCCCTGATAGTTGGAAGAAGATCTTTTGGTAAAGGATTGGTACAAATGCCCATTCCATTAACTGATGGATCAGAACTTCGACTTACCATTTCCAGATACTATACACCTTCAGGCCGGTGTATTCAAAAACCATATGAGGGAGACGAAAGAGAATCTTATCATTTAGATCGGATGGAAAGATACCAGAATGGTGAGTATTTTAATGAGGACAGTATTAAACTAGCAGATTCTCTAAGATATTTAACTGCTAAAGGTCGGTATGTATATGCTGGTGGCGGAATCATGCCAGATAATTTTGTTCCTCTTGACACACTCCTGGACAGTCATTACTTATCAAAGCTTCTTTACAATAGCATTATTAGAGAATTTACTCTCAATTACTATAATGAAAACAGATCTCAGTTAGAGAAAATGACATTAAGTGACTTTCAGAATAATTTCAATGTCAGTCAAAAAATGTTGAATACTTTACTTGCTGCCGCTGAGAATTCGGGTATTGAATTCGACGAAGAACAATATAAGCTATCAAAACCACTTATCATTAATAGGATAAAGTCATATATAGCACGCAGTGTTTGGAATAATGAAGGCTGGTACCGGATATCAAATGAGTATAACGAAGTATACAATACAGCACTCAGTCTTTTTGATCAGGCCGAACATTTAGCGACTGCTGAATACCTTTTGAATGATTAAAACGATTTAGGTCTTTCTCCTTTGCTTAAGGTTAGCTTTGTGTTTTCGGTATTATTAAAATCTATTTTTCATTCTATTTAATACAAATGATAAGAATTCCCATAGACACCATTACATCGAATAAAAGTGTATTTCTTGGGAAGAAGGCTTTTATTGGCACATTCATTATTTAGTAATATCAATTATTAAGTTTTGTTTATATCTTGAATACTTCGTTTCAATAATAAATAATTCTCATGCTTCGAAATTTCATACTAATCGCATTTCGAAATTTATTAACTAATAAAGTTTCTTCATTCATAAATATTTTCAGCCTTGCTATTGGAATGGCCAGCTGCCTTTTAATTTTACAGTTTGTCGTTTTTGAATTGAGCTATGACAAATTTCATTCTAAGGCTGAAAATATCTATCGCATTCAATATAATGGATATCAGAATGGAAAAATCACATTTGAATGTGCGGCGGCGGTACCTGCTGTAGGACCTTCCATGAAAGAGAACCTGCCTGAAGTAATCAATTTCACAAGGCTTTTCCCCATTTCAGGGATTGTTACCTATGAAAGTCCGGACCGGGGATTAATTTCATTCCGAGAGGAAAAAATGCAGATTACTGATCCGGTGGTATTTAAAATCTTTGATTTTGGTCTCATCAAAGGAGATACCGCCACTGCGCTTGCCGGTCCTAACAAGGCAGTGATCTCTGAAAATGCGGCAAAAAAATATTTCGGCGAAGAAGATCCAATTAATAAAATGATCCGATTTGATGGAGGTTGGGAATTTATGATTACTGGTGTTTTTGAAGATGTCCCGCAGAACTCGCATATTAAGTTTGACCTATTGCTCTCCTACGAAACCCTGAATAATGCTACAGAGAATGAATCTGAAACTGCATGGGGCTGGTATGATTTTAATACTTATGTTCTTGTTGAGGAAAATACCAATATCGATGATCTGCAGAAAAAATGGGATAAATATCTTTATGATATCAGACATGAGGAATGGGAAAGCAGAAATGGAAAACAGGACTTTTTATTTCAACCTCTTCTGGATATCCACCTATATTCTAACCTTTTACAGGAATCAGAGCCCCAGGAACAGGGCGATGGAAATACCGTATATTTTTTATCAATAATTGCATTTTTCATTCTTTTCATTGCCTGGATAAATTATATCAATTTGTCTACTGCGAAATCCGTAGAAAGGGCCAACGAGGTGGGTCTTCGTAAAATGATGGGGGCTTTGCGCACGCAATTAATACGCCAATTCCTTATTGAATCAATAATTATTAATTTGATTGCTGCACTTATTTCAATTCTCATTTTCACTTTATCCATGTCTTTCTTCAATGAGTTGATAGGTAAAGAGGTTCCTTTATCTTTATTTGAAAGCACTTGGTTTTGGCTGGCATTGATTATTCTATTTGTTACTGGAGCAATATTTGCCGGTATATATCCCGCTTTCGTATTAACCGCTTTCAAACCGGCCGAAGTGCTTAAAGGAAAATTTAATTCTTCCAAAAGAGGCCTTTTTATGAGAAGAATTCTTGTAGTATTCCAGTTTACAGCTTCCGTCTTCCTGATAACAGGAACTATAATTGTATATAACCAGCTCAGGTATATGATGAATAAAGATCTGGGCATAAATATCTCCGAAAACCTGGTATTACGTGGGCCAGGAGTTACTGATTCACTATATAGTGAGAAACTTCTTTCCTTTAAAACTGAAGTCCTGCGAAACTCTGATATTCGCTCATTAACGGCAGGAACCAATGTGCCTGGCAATGAAATATACTGGACAAGGGGAATCAAACGGCTAAACGGCGGTCCTGAAGGTTTTGTTACAGTATATAATGTTGGCATTGATTATGATTATTTAGAAAATTTCAAATTAAAGGTTCTTGAAGGAAGAAACTTCTCTAATGAATTTCCATCTGATAATCAAGCGCTTATCCTGAACAGATCCTTGTTTGATATTCTTGAATTTAACTCAACAGAAGAAGCAATTAACGAAGAAGTAGTCCTTGGAGGTGATACTATGAGGATTATTGCAATCATTGAAGATTATAATCAGATGTCTTTGAAAAATAATACAGCACCTATCGTCTTCAAATACCTGCCTGCTTCCTCCTCCTTTTTTGCAATGAAAATTAATTCAAAGAAAACACAGGATATTTTAGCTGATGTTGAAAAAATCTGGAACTTATATTTCCCTGGCAATCCGGTAGAATACTTTTTCCTTGATGAGTTTTTTAACAAACAATATGTGAAAGATCAGCAATTTGGAAAAGTATTTACACTCTTCTCAATTCTCGCTATAATTGTTGCCTGCCTGGGACTTTTTGGATTAGCTTCTTATACTATTACCCAGAGAACCAAAGAAATTGGCATTAGAAAAGTACTGGGCTCAAGCGTATTTCGTGTCGTGGGATTATTTATAATAGATTTTATAAAACCGATTCTAATTTCTATTCTTATATCAATTCCATTATCATGGATTATTATGAATAATTGGCTTGAAGGATTTCCTTATCGGATAGGTATCCATCCTTTCTATTTTCTGATTTCTTCAATTATTGTTTTATTTATATCTATTGTTACGGTTGGTATTCAGACATTAATGGCAGCATATACAAATCCCGCACAATCTTTAAGATATGAATAAAAAAATATTGATCTGAGTAACTATTATTCAAAAAAATGTGTTGTTATTTTTGAGGACTAAATAATTTTTAAGATATCTGAAATTTAAATATTATGGAATTTTTTATTGCAAAAAAAATCAAAGAAGGAACTTTTGACAAAATAGAGGAGAAAGTAAGACAAGAACTCATGAAAGAAGGATTTGGCGTTATTACGGAAATTGATATCAAAAAAACCCTTAAGGAAAAGATTGATGTTGATTTTAGAAATTACAAGATCCTGGGAGCATGCAACCCGGAATTTGCCTATAAGGCAATATTGGAAGAAGATAAAATTGGCACTTTGCTTCCATGTAATGTTGTTATACAGGAAACTCCCAAGGGAGAACTTGAAGTAATGGCTTTTGATCCAGCTTCTGCAATGATGGATATGGATAGTCCTGTCTTAGCAGAATTGTCTATAGAAGTACGTGAAAAACTAACCAGGGTACTTGATAGCCTTGCCTGATCATTTTAAAATATCCGGATCCTTTTAAACGATTTAGAATAAATTCTGCCGAACTAATTCCCGTTCTATTTATTTGGATTCAATATTAAAGCTCTTATAAACGGCCTGAACTGCTTCCTTGTATTTCAGGCTGTATTCTTTATCTACAATTTTTTTCAGAGTAAAAGCCAGTTTATCCACTTCTCCAAAGACTCTGATATATTCTTGCAGTTCAGCTTTGAATTCATAATAATCATGCCAATCACCAATTGTATCTTCCAGAATGGTTATTTTATCAATTTCGAAATGAAGATTTCCATACTCCCGATTGCTGATTTGAATCATTTCGAACAAATACTTGATACTTTTTATATATTTCCGAATTTTATGAAGTTTGGATTCTACATTATGGTCAGCTACCAGAAGTTCAATCCCTTTAATTTTATTCTGAATAAATTGATCAATGTGTTTTATTAACTTATCCTCAGGTATCGATTCTGTAACTGTTAGCAGCTTATCCTCATAGTTTTTAATTCTTCTATAAGAATAAAGATACCTGACATCTTTCAAGCTAAGATATGCCCACCACCCTTTTTTTTTCAAGTAGTATTTAAATCCTTTATATCTTGCATAGTTGGTATCTTCAAATTCCTGCAATAATTGTTTGTTAATATGTACCTCCCTTAATTTTCCTCCAGCAGAATATATATTTTCTAAATAACTGATCCTGTAGAGATTCCTTAAGTCTTTTGATCCCGGAATCTTTGCCACAAATTTGGTGATAGCTCTAATTCGCTTTAGCGCCACTCTGTAATCATGAATAAAATCAGTATTCTTAAAAGTATCTGAGCGAATAAAATTTATCCGGATCGATTTGAATTGTTCATGAATATATTGAAGAGCCCCGTTTTTCATTCTATACTCATGGATTTTCTACCTCTTTTAATATCCTGAAGCCTGCCCATCTTTCCTTGATTCAGATGCACCATAATAAACTTTATTTTTTTCATCCCACATTATTGCCTGATAACCACCAAAAATCCCAATATCATGTGTTATAAAATGTCCCTTTTTAGTAAGTTCCCGGATTGCTTCATTATCAAACCCGGATTCAAGGTAAAGAATTCCACCATCGTCCATGTGAGATCCGGTCGGTTGTGAGGATCCTAAATGTTGAATCCTGGGCGCATCTCCTGCTTCCTGAAGGTTCATACCGAAATCAATCATATTTACTACGATCTGTACATGCCCTTGTGGTTGCATAGCTCCTCCCATTACGCCAAAACTTATATAAGGTCTACCATCTTTGGTAATGAAAGAGGGTATAATGGTATGGAAGGGTCTTTTATGAGGTTCGTATGTATTAAAATGTCCTTCTTCCAGTGTAAAAAGCTCTCCCCTGTCCTGAAGAATGAATCCAAGACCTGGAGGTGTCATGCCTGATCCCATTCCCCGAAAATTACTTTGAATCAGCGATATCATATTGCCATCCTTATCAGCAACAGTAAGATATATCGTATCGCCATCTTTAAGATTTCCAGCAGGATAGGAGTTTGCCGCTTTTCCTTTATCAATTAGTTTGGCTCTTTCTATAGCATATTCCTTGGAGATTAGATACTCTACCGGAACATTATTAAAGTCCATATCTGCATAAAATTTAGCTCTGTCTTCATATGCGATTTTCTTAGCCTCTGTAAAAAGATGTATGTATTCATCGCTTCCAAAGCCCATCTTCTCTACATCGTACAATTCCAGAATATTTAGTATTTGGAGAGCTGCAATTCCCTGCCCATTCGGTGGTAGCTCCCATACATCATATCCTCTGTAATTAGTACTCTGTGGGGTTACCCATTCAGATGTATGATCTTTAAGGTCTTTCATTGATAAAAATCCACCTTGCTCTTTCATATATTTTACGATCGTTTTCGCAATATCTCCTTTGTAAAAAGCATTTCTACCACCTTTGGCAATTTTTTCATAGGTATTCGCCAGGAATGGATTTTTAAATATTTCACCCTTTTGAGGTACACGGCCACCAGGCATATAAACTTCCTTAAATCCGGGAAAATCTTTTAATACCCGAGCATTTAATTTCCACCCGTATGCGATAATCTCAGTCATAGGGAAACCATAACGGGCATAATTAATTGCAGGTGAAAGAATCTTCTCCATTTTCATGGTGCCAAATTTTTCATTTAATTCAAACCATCCGTCGACGCATCCAGGTACAGATACAGGCAAAGGACCTCGGGCGGGTATATTATTTAGTTCATTTTTTATGAAATAACTCCGTTTCAGAGAATAAGGAGACCTTCCACTTCCATTGAGACCATATAGCTGTTGTGTTTTAGCATCCCAGACAATAGCAAATAAATCACCCCCAATACCGCTTCCAGTAGGCTCCATTAGTCCCAGGCAAGCATTTGCAGCAATAGCAGCATCAATTGCATTACCACCTGCTTTAAGAATATCTATAGCAACCTGTGTAGCAAGAGGATGACTTGTTGCGGCCATACCTTGCTGGGCAATAACCTCTGAACGAGTGGCAAATGTTGCCCCAACACTTCGGTCCTGTGCCATTAAATTGATTTGAAAAATGATGCTGATAATTAGAACTACTGCCTTTTTCATAATGATAAAATTCAAATAATAATTATTCGATGCCAATTTAATTAAAATAGCTCAGATCATTGTCCCGGTAACTTAAAATAGTAGAAATCCATGCATTAATGGAGTTCATCTATACCGCGGAAAACGTCAATTTCCAGATTTAATTAAATAATAAATAAAAATAATTATATTTTCGGTTACCTTTTGATATAAATACGGATATAAAGGCAAACCCAAAAGAATCAACTTAGCCCTACCAAAAATGAAGTGATTGTTATATGATTATATAGATAATATTATAAACTTAAATATAAAGACATGAATTCAGCGGCTAAAATTTTTAAACTACTACCCATCTTTATCTTGCTTTTCTGGGCCTGTCAACCAGAGGAAGAAAGCATACTAAACATTGATACAGAAGAACAGGAGATAGAAAACTTTCTATTGGATGCAGAAGAAGTTTATATAACACCTTCTATTAATGGCAGAATAATGGAAGAAATTAATCCATGTTTTAATTCCATGGAAGTTCCTCTGTTTATCATGAGAAATGAGAAAGTTGGAAAAGTAAGTATCACAAATGGGGTAGAATCATTATTTGTAAAATATGAGGTTGACCCTGGATTTTCCCTGGACCAAACAATGCTCGTCATTATTGTTGAAAAGGAAGTAAAAAAATATAAAAGAAGTTTTCGTTCGAAATATAAAAAATATGTCTATCCCATAAGCCATAAATCAGGTACTTCTGAATATGTATATGAAATCCCATTAAAAAATCTCAAGAATGAATGTTTTACAATTGCCGCTTTTGCAAAATTAAATAACAGTACCAATGAACGAAAATATATGAAATTTGCAATTGCAAAACTTCAAAATGAGAGCAATTTTATTAAATCCTGGATGTTGGGATATTGCCTTACAGAATGTGTTGCTACATCAACATGTGAAGTTAAGTGTACTATCGGTTTTGGGATCCCAACCACCTCCAACATTAAAAAGTCGGTAACTTTCAGTGAATTGGGTATTGATGACTGGCCATGGGGATATGCTCATGAAATCAATATTCCTCAGCAATCAAGTCTGATACCTTTACCAATTAAAATCGGCGAGATCAATGGTGATCCGGATAGTGGAATTATTGTTGGAAATGCTAATGTAATAATTGAAGGTGAAACGATATATGTATCAATTATGATGGACGAGAATTATCCTGTTAGCAAAACCAGTATTTATTTAGGTGATGAAGCACCAGTCTCGGGTATTCCATGTGACTATAATTACACAAAAGAATATCTCAATGCTGATGGCACAGTAAATCCAGTTAACAGTGAGTTATATGAGTTAACTGATAGTGACGGCAAATTCTGGATTGTCATATATGCCGATGTATGCGGTGTCACTTTATAATAAGAAATTATTTAAATAATCATACAAACAAGCAGTATCCAAATCCCTGTGTAGGCGGGGATTTTTTTATTGGTCAGAATATCTTTCTTTATATCTTTCAAACAGTATCTGTTGCCTGCCTTCCAGGTTCAATTTTTTCCCATTAATAAATGCATAGAGGATATTATTGGTTCTCATATCCAGAGCATCTCCATCTGAAACAATTATATTGGCATCTTTACCTTCTGTTAGGGTTCCGGTACTCTCCTGAATGCCTAATATTTCAGCAGTATTAGAAGTAATCATTTTTAATGCCTCTTCTTTATCCAATCCATAAGCTGCAGCGGTTCCGGCATAAAAAGGAAGGTTGCGGGTGCTTTGAAGAGATCCTCCAAATGTTAATCCAACCATGATGCCTTTCTCATTCAAGTAATAAGGTAATTTAAAAGGTAAATCAATATCTTCCTCATCTCGCCCCGGTAACCGGTGAATATCTTTCAATAAAACAGGCACATTATGATCTTTAAGAAAATCCATGATATAAAAAGCATCTTTAGCTCCTACTACTACTATGTTTTTAATCTCAAATCTTAAAAGCAGGTTTATGCCTTCTATCATTTCACGTTTCCCATCAGCGTGTACATAAAACTTCTTTTCCCCGGACAAAACAGGTTCCATAGCTTTTAGTTTCAGGTTCTCTGTTTTTGGATCTGCAGAACCTGAATACATTTTCGCATCATTCAGGAAATTTTCGATACGCTGTACTGTGCTCTTGTAGGATTCATTTTCCTTCCATTCTGTCTCTCCCAACCACCATTTTGGAGGTGATAAAAAGGAAGGCCAGAAAAGATGTATTCCATCATCAGCAGCATATGTTGCATCCTCCCAGTTCCAACCATCCAATGCCATTATTGAAGAACTACCAGAAATAACACCTCCTTTAGGCACTACCTGAGCTAATAATATTCCATTATACCTTAGTGTTGGAATGATCTCAGAATCGGTATTGTAAGCAATTAATGATCTAACATTAGGAGTGAATTCCCCTACCTCTACATCATCACGAGTGGCTCTTACGGCTGATATATCATTTAATCCAAGAGAGGAATTTGTAGTGATAAATCCCGGATATACATGTTTTCCTGATACATTGATAACTTCATAATTTGTCAAGTCTACTTTAACCGTTCTCGCATCACCCACTGAGGTAATTTTTCCTTCTTCAAAGGTAATTATCCCGTTTTCAATGACGCTGCCATCTCCTACATGGACAACACCATTCATCAATGCTATAGGCAGGATTTGATCTTTGGCAGGAGTTGGAACCTGGCCAAAAGCACTTACCGTCACTAATAGGAGAACTGTAATCAGTATATTTTTCATGATTTTCATCAAATTCTAAAATTCTTGTATTACTATGTCGTCACAATGCCAGTGATGTTTAGATTCTTTTACAGGAATAGTTACCTTCTTTCCTTCTGATTTCTCTTTCATCATTTTATCAACCAGTACGGCTCTTTCTTTGCTGATCTGCTGACGCATTTCACTATCTTGCTTCAGATCATAATATATTCTACCATCTACCATAGTAAGTTCCGCAACAGCATATATTGACAGGGGATTATTGGACCAGAGTACTATATCCGCATCTTTTCCTGCTTTTACACTTCCCATTCTATCCTCCAGGTGTAATAATCGGGCAGGATTCAGTGTAACCATTTTCCAGGCATCCTCTTCCGACATTCCACCATATTTTACCGCCTTAGCTGCTTCCTGGTTGAGTCTTCTAGCCATCTCTGCATCATCAGAATTGACAGCTGTTACAACGCCTGCCTCATTTAACAATACCATATTATAAGGAATCGCATCTTTAACTTCATATTTATAAGCCCACCAATCAGAAAAGGTAGATCCACCGGCTCCATGCTCAAACATCTTATCAGCAACTTTATACCCTTCTAAAATATGTGTGAAGGTATTTACTCTGAAATCAAATTGATCTGCTACGTGCATAAGCATATTTATCTCTGATTGCACATAGGAATGACAGGTAATAAAACGATCACTATCCAATATCTCGACAAGAGTCTCTAACTTCAGGTCCCTTCTAGGGCGAGGTGTTTTTTGTTTGATTTTCTTGTCCAGCTTATTATAAACTTCCCATTCTTCCCGGTATTCAACGGCACGTGTAAAAGCATCCACAAATACTTGTTCAACACCCATTCTTGATTGTGGAAAACGAGTTTTATAATTATCTCCCCAATTGGACTGTTTCACATTCTCTCCAAGGGCAAATTTAATATATTTATCAGCTCCTTTTATCTGCAATGCATCAGGACCTGCACCCCATCGTAATTTAATAATTACAGACTGTGCCCCTATCGGATCGGAAGATCCGTGTAACAACTGTGCAGCAGTGACGCCCCCTGCCAGCTGCCTGTATATACTCGGATCTTCCGGATTAAGAACATCCTTCATCCTGACTTCTGAAGTAACCGGAGCTGATCCTTCATTTACGGAGAACAAAGCAATATGGGAATGTTCATCGATAATTCCACTGGTCAGATGTTTACCGGTTGCATCGATAATGCGAGCATCTGCAGACTTAAGATTCTTACCTAATTTTTCAATCTTACCATTACGAATAAGGACATCTGCATTTTGTATAATACCTTCTTCTTCATTAGTCCACACCGTTGCATTTTTATATAATATGGTTTCTTGTGTGGGATAATCACTCTTCCCAAAAGCAACAAAAGGATAAATCACACTACCAGGATCGGATTTTTCATCTTCAATTTTTTTGTCCTCCTCGTTTTTCTCTAGTGGTCCTGAATATACTGCCGCCCAAGTCAGTGAACTTCCATCATTATTTATCGCATCCCCTTTAAATCCCCCTGGAAGAGTCCAACCAGTCAATTGGAAATGAACTTCTTCGCTCAGCTTAAAATTTAAAACGATTCGATCTCGAGTAAGCTTTATGGTTGCCTTTACCTCGGTGGTATCATTCACTTTGATCTTAGCCGATTGACTTCCAGGCTTTCCTGAAATGGCAAGTGAAAATTCATTCTGCCCAATCGAAAGTTTATATTTTCCATTGTAATCAGAGAGATCAAAATCATGTATAATGAATCGATCACCAGCTACCCAATTATCATAAATAACTGTTTCCTTATCAAATAGATCACCGGATACAATCAGGAAACTTGCTATTTTCCCTTTTTCAAGGCTTCCCAGCTTATCCTGTATATTTAATAACCCGGCTGGTGTTTCAGTAAGAGCTACTAATGCTTCTTTTTTGTTTAATCCACTTTCAACCGCCTTTCGTACCTGATTCATAAATATGCCAGGATCCTTTAAACCATGCGATGTTAAAGCAAAGGGTATATCTTTTTGAGCAAGCATGGCAGCATTACTAGAAGCCAGTTCCCAATGCTTCATTTTAGTTAATGACAATTCTCTTACATTATCAGGATTTTCCACATCGTAAGCAAGAGGGAAATCTACAGGTATAATAAGTGACGCACCTGTACTTTTTATCTCATCTAATCGCTGGTATTCATCACCGCTGCCTTTTATGATGAACTGCCTATTAAACTCATCACCAATATCATCAGCAACCAGTAATTGATATTTGTTAGAGACTTCTATAATCTGGGGTAAGTCAAGCAATTCATTAAATGACTTAAGGCTCAGGTTGGTCTGATCTTTATTTAAAGGTGAAAGATACCATTCAGCATCGTAATATGTTTGTCGCAATAAAGCAGCAGATCCCATAAACGAGGAGGGATAAGCTTGCGTGGAGGATCCTTTTGAAAAGGAATAATTGGCTGATATCCTTTCTTGTATAATACTTTCTTGGATGGGTTCATCATTTAAACTCACCAAAACGGATGAACCACGAACGATACCATCTGGCCTGAAAGTGAGAACTGTACCAATTCCCTGGCTTCGTAATTTTTCTGCTGTCTTTTTATCTGAACTAATATGAGCAGCAGCGTTGTAGTCAGATTTTATTGCATCATTCCATCCATATGATCCTTCTCTGTTAGATTTATATTGAGGACCGGCATTTGACAAAAGCCCCTGGCTTTTCACCTCCGACATTCCATAGTTGGAATAGATATCTATAATAGATGGATACAAATATTTTCCTTTCAAATCGTATATAATTGCTCCATCAGGAATGGGAACTGATGCCCCCACTGATTCGACAATACCTTCCCTGATTACCATAACAGCATTTTCAAGAATAGTATTTGCATCTTGTACAATAGTGGCATTGATAAATGCATATATTTCAAGTCGTTCATCCTGAACCCCATTCACAGGAAAATTTTCTTGTGAGAAGGCCGTTAATCCGAAAAAGAAAAACGATGCTAAAAATGACAATCTCTTCATCCTATTATTGGTTATGTTAATTTGCTAAAATAATATTAATTACCTATTCTATCCCTGCAGATATAAAAAATTTATAAAACCAATGCCTTTTCTTAGAAAAAAATTTAAACCGGCAGGTATATATAATATTTCCCTTTGGGGGGAAAGAGTAATAGGGATCCATCGCCGACATTTTTCTTCTACTTGTATTAATAATTACATAGGGATCGCTTTTCTTATATAACTTTATTTGAGAATATTTTTGGCTCATTTTTATATGTTGTACCTTTATTAAACTTTTTAAATATGAATACTTTTCCTGAAAAAATACAGAAATTTTTAGAGCTAAAAGTGATAGCAGTAACAGGGGTTTCTTCTACGCGACCTGATGCTGCTAATTTTATATATCAAAAATTCCGGGATAGCGATTACGAGGTTTTTCCCATCAATCCCTCTGTATCCTCAGTCGAAGGAGTTGAATGCTATCCGGACATCTCATCCACACCCAATCAGCCCGAAGGAGTTCTAATTGCATCCCCTCCTTCCTCTGCCAAATCCATTATTGAAGAATGTATTTCATTAGGTATTCAACATGTATGGTTTCACAGTTCAATAAATAAGGGAAGTCTGGATGAAAAGGCGGCAGAATTTGGGGAAGAAAAGGGATTAAATATTATTCGAACAGGGTGTCCTATGATGTATATCCCTCCTATTGACTTTGGACATAAGTGTATTAAATGGGTATTGAAACTTACAGGAAAAATACCCAAAAAATAGAAATATTGTATCACTTGATAATTTACCTCTCCTGTTTATTTATTAACTTTATATAGAGCTGCAGGTCTTTTAAATAATTGTTTCATTTTTTAACTTCAGATCTATGTTTAACACCATTTTTAAGATTGTTTATTTCGTGGAATTTGTAATTATTTCTGTTATCCGGAAATATTATACCAATAAACAGCATAAAGAAAAGATCGATATTGATAAAAAAACCGGATTTGAAATATTCTTATTAATTATCAACGGAATAGGAATGATCATTCCTGTATTCTATGTTTTAACGTCGAGACTGGATTTTGCCAACTACTATCTCCCGGACTGGATAGGATGGCTCGGGGCTGTTCTGTTCATCGATGCAATGTGGATATTATACAAATCTCATGCTGACCTTGGTAGACATTGGATTGCTATTGTTGGAATGCGGGAAAATCACAAATTGGTAACGACAGGGATCTATAAATATATCAGGCATCCTATGTATGCAGCACATATTATCTGGGCCATCGCCCAGGTGATGATGCTCCATAACTGGATAGCTGGTTACTCCTTTATAGTAGTAATTATACCCTTCTATATTTACAGAGTTAAAAAAGAAGAAGAAATGTTATCAGAGACTTTCGGAGAAGAATATGAAATATATAGGAATAAGACCGGAGCCTTATTCCCTAAATTTCTTTGAAAATTTAACCACTTTTCTGATATCAGACTTATGCGGTTTATTCCAGTTAAAATAATTTACTTGAGGTATTCCTCTGGAATCTGGTCAATACTTTTAATCTCCATATTTCTGAAATAGACCTCAGCACCTTCGGATTGCAATTGAATATTCCCATTAGTTAGTGGTACTTTCTTACCATCAACAATCAGATGAGAATCTTCATTAACCATATTTACAACGCCATTTATGATATGAACGCTTTTTGCACCTACACAGATAATCTCAACTGTATTCCATTCTCCCAAGGGCTTTTCATTCATTGAGCTCTTAAAACATATTTTACCACCTTCTTTACCTTCACCAGATTCCACCAAATCCGCTTCAGGATTATATACG
>Ga0316187_10000408_pt1 | contig 33244 bp, 30 predicted proteins | sample CroRivburrow1_MG_FD_204927 | JGI IMG/M metagenome (GOLD analysis project Ga0316187, IMG submission 204927) | Coastal sediment microbial communities from Maine, United States - Cross River worm burrow 1 | ecosystem: Environmental > Aquatic > Marine > Coastal > Sediment | place: USA: Maine... | reverse complement strand
ACATCCACGCCTTCAATGGCAATCACCTCTCCCTCATGCATGATGATTGATCCGTTTTTACCCAGAGTGAGCGCCACATTTTCGCAATGGTTGTGGATTGCCTGAGCACAATCTACCGGATCATCAAGCTCGGTCAGGGCCTTGGCTTCAATCTCGTTGCAGAAGAGTAGATCGACAGGCCCCTCGATCAGTTGCTGGAATTCATCACGGCAGATATCGATTAGAAATGGATCGGATACAGTCAGGGCGACCTTTACATTGTTCGCCTTAGCCAGTTCGATAGCCTTCAGTGCCGCGGCTTTGGTTGATTCGCCGGCAAAGAGATAACCTTCTACGTAAAGATATTTAGCCTTGGCAATCTCCTCAGCCTTGATGTCGTCGGCGGAGAGTGAACCGGAAATGCCCAGATGGGTCAGCATGGTGCGCTGAGCATCGTCTGTAATCAGAACAACACAAGTGCCTGTATCCCCTTCACCGCTTGGCACTTCCAGAGTGGTTCCCAGCTTTTTCATCTCATCAATGTAACGTGCGCCAAAGCCATCATTTCCGGTTTTACCGGCATAGGCGGCAATACCACCCAGGTCGGCAATGCCGACAATGGTGTTGGCGGCCGAGCCGCCTGAACAGTAGTTGATGCTGTGGTCAGAGAGGGCATCAAGGATGGCCTGCTGGTAGGCCGGCTCAGTCAGAGTCATAATCCCTTTTTCGATACCGTGCTGTTGAAGAAATTCATCCTCACAGCGAACCTGCAGATCCATAATGGCATTGCCGACTCCAAAAACGTCGTATGACATATCAATATCCTCTTATTTATAGATACGGCATTTGGGCATCCTGCCCTCAGCCTTTTACGTATTTGAAAATTTCGATTTTCAAATACTCGCTAAAGCCACCCATCTTGGGTGGGGGGGCGAATCCGTAGAATTCGTAAGCATCAGGGAAACGACGATTTTCCTGATACGTCCCCAAGCAAAAGGCTGGAGCCTTTTGCGGATGATTCAATTCTCCTGACCTGCGACCGTCATGCCCGATATCGCAATCGTCGGAACGGCCATGGAGCCGAACCATGTCAGATCGGAGCCAAGATGAGAAATGTTGGCAAACATCTCCTTCAGGTTCCCGGCGATGGTGATCTCATTTACCGGCTGAGTGATCTCCCCATTTTGAACCAGAAAACCGGAAGCTCCGCGTGAATAGTCACCGGTCACTCCGTTGACCCCCATCCCCATCACTTCACTGACAAGAACTCCGTTACCGATCTCCTTTAACAACGTTTCAATATCAAGCCTGCCAGGATTAAGAATCAGGTTGGAAGTTCCTATGGAGGTGTCTCCAGTCAGTCCGCGTCTGGCGTGGCCTGTTGGTTCACTCTTCAGTCTGGCCGCAGCATAGCGATCCGTGAGGAAACCTGTAAGCCTTCCTCTGTCAATAATGGTGTGTTTGCTACAGCGGGTTCCTTCGCCGTCAAAAAGGCGATTGCCCAGACCATCCGGATGATCAGGATCATCAGTCAATTGGAAAAACTCCGGCAAGATAATCTGACCGTTGCATTCAGCCAAAAACGAGCGGTTTTGTAGAACAGCTCTTCCGTTAACGGCGCCGGTCAGATGGCCGAGAATGGAGGTGGCGATACGGGGTTCAAAGATAACCGTTGTCTGCCGTGTTCCAATACTTGTTGCCCCCATACGTTGAACAGCTCGTTCAGCAGCTTCTTTTCCGATTAACTCCGGTGCTTTCAGCTTTGCCAGCTCTCTGGCGCGGGAGTAGGCATAGTCACGCTGCATGGCATCTCCTGAGCCTGCGATAACCGAGAGGCTAAGGCCCAGTGATGATTTGCTGTATTCACCGGCAAAGCCGTCTGCACAGGCATAAGCAACATGCGTATTACCGAACCCGGCCTCTGCACCTTCACTGTTTTCAATCCTGTCTGAATAATCAAGGGCTGCAGCTTCACACTTAAGGGCTGCCAGCTTCGCAGCTTCAATCGACCATACATGCTCTGTCTGGTCACGGTTAGCCCAAGCCAGCAACTCCTCATGAGGCGGGTGGTTGGCCCCGGATGGAGGCATAGCATCAGGATCGGCCGCAGAGATTTTAGCCATGGTGAGCACCTGATTGACCAGTGCGCTGATGCCTGTTTCCGAAAGGTCCGAGCTGGAGGCTGAGGCGAAAGCGAGGCCTTCGTCGGTTTCGACAAAGGCGCGTAGTCCGATGCCCTGTGAATCCTCACGCTCAACGGTCTCAATATTCTGATTGCGGATACAAACATTTTCACCGATATCGTTGACGGCCAATGCGTCGGCATCAACGGCACCGGCTCTTTTAGCCATCTCAACAAGTTTGGCTGCACTTTCGCTCATGTTGCTGTTCAAGGCGCTATTCATGAATCAGTTCCTCCCACAACCATCTCATCAACCCTGAGAGTCGGTTGACCAACCCCGACGGGTACTGACTGTCCATCTTTGCCGCAGGTGCCGACGCCGGGATCAAGTTCAAGGTCGTTTCCGATCATCGAAACGTGTGTAAGTACATCAGGACCGTTACCGATCAGTGTCGCTCCTTTGACAGGCGCTTGGATTTCGCCATTTTCGACCAGATATGCCTCGGAGGTAGTGAATACAAACTTTCCGGAGGTGATATCGACCTGACCACCGCCAAAATTCACAGCATAGAGGCCATGTTTGAGTGTAGAGAGAATCTCTTTCGGATCATCATTGCCTGCCAGCATGAAGGTGTTGGTCATGCGAGGTAGAACTGGGTGTGCATAGGATTCGCGCCTGCCGTTGCCAGTTGGCTCCACACCCATCAGACGGGCATTCTGACGATCCTGCATGTAGCCGGTCAGAATTCCATCTTCAATGAGGGTAGTACAGCGGGTAGGGGTACCTTCATCATCCATGTTCAGTGATCCGCGTCGTTCATGAATGGATCCGTCATCTACAACCGTTACCCCGGGAGCGGCGATGCGTTCACCGATACGCCCTGAAAAGGCGGAGCTGCCTTTGCGATTGAAATCACCCTCCAGCCCATGACCGATCGCTTCATGCAGCAAAACTCCGGGCCAGCCAGGGCCGAGTACTACAGGCATTGGCCCTGCAGGGGCTGCGATGGCATCAAGGTTCAACAGAGCAAGGCGTACTGCTTCTCGTGTCAGGCGTTCCGCTTCATTCCCTTGAAGCAGGCGGGTCAGATCAAAGCGGCCGCCGCCACCGGCTGAGCCAGTTTCTCGTTTGCCGTTTTGTTCAACTACCACAGAGATATTGAGACGTACCAGTGGGCGTGCATCACTCAAAAGAGAACCGTCTATGCGTACCAGATGCACGGTGGAGAAAGATGATGAAACATTTGCAAAAACTTGTTTCACACGTGGGTCGAGGCTGCGCGCAAGAGCATCCAGCTTCTCAAGCAGTGTTTTTCGCTCCGGCATTGAAGTGGCAAGTGCAGGATTGGTTGGCTGGTAGAGCTGATGGCGTGGGTGAGTCGAATGAATCAATACCGGTTGAGCCTGACTGCCGCTTTCAGCAATGGCGCGTGCAGCACGGGCACACTCCATCAGTGCAGGGTTCTCAAGTCTGTCTGTATAGGCATGTCCAGAGACCTCGCCTTTGATAACTCTGGCGCCAATTCCCTGATGGGTGCTGGCTGAAACATGTTTTACCCGACCCTCTTCTAGTGCAAGTGATTCGCTTGTGCTTTGTTCAAGATAGAGATCAGCATCATCAGCTCCGGCAGGAACCATTCTGCTCAGCATTTCAGAGAGGGTTTCCTGGGCGACAGGGAGATTTATTTCATTCATGGAGACCAACTGTTCATGCGTGCTGGTGAGTGTCAAGGATGACGGCTCTCTTATACATGCTATTCTCTCTCGCATGCATCTACTAAAAAAGGTGAATGATCAGATCACACTGCAGATTCTCTGCGACCTACTTGAGTCTGGAGGGATTGGTTACCGCGTGGAGGGTGCCGGGATGAACTCACTCATGCCGCTTCCCGGCCTGATCGAAGCGAGGGTGCTGGTCGAGGACCGGGATATGGAGGCCGCCCTCGGGCTGTTGTCTGATATTGAGAGTGGGGAGGATAGAGGGCATGTTTAAAGGGGCGTGGGCATTGGTGAAGGGGTTCTCGCTGCTACTTGGCAAGGCAGAGTTGCGGGCTGTGGTTTGGCGGATGATTCTGTTGCAATTTGTGCTGTTTATTCTGCTGATGATTGGCGTTTACGACCTTTCGACATGGCTTGCAGAACTATTAAGGCCGAGTGGAGATGCATGGTATGTAGATTTTTATAATTGGTTACTTTCATTTGTCGCCATCCTTCTAGCTCTGGCCGTTGGTATTGTCAGTTTTGTGGCGCTTGGCTCTATTGCTGTGGCTCCTTGGCTGGATCAGCTCTATGTCCGGGTCGCCAGGCTTAACGGCGTACAGCTTAAACAGTGTTTGCAGCCGTGGTGGAAGAGTATTGGAAACTCTTTGTGGAACAGTGTTATGCCGATTTTAACTTTTATCCCTCTGGCTGCCCTTGCCACACTCTTCTTGCTAGTGCCCTTTTATGGAATGATTGTCTCAACCGCGGTCTGGACTTATGGCGGGTTAAAGCTCCTGAGCTATGAGTTCATGGATACACCCGCATCATTTCAAGGCTGGAAGTGGGCAGAGCGCAAGGAGCAGCTTGAAGAGAACAGGTGGTATTACATGGGATTTGCAGGTCTTGCCATGCTGCTGTTGGTGATTCCCGGCATTAATCTCTTCGTACTTCCTGCAGCAGTTGTTGCGCTATACCCGCAACTTAATATTGAGACCCTGCCCTCGGATCACACCTTTTTCCCAGAGAGTTAAGGGAAACCAGCTATTCAGGAAGTGTGAGAAGTTCCTTGGCGTGCTCCAGGACATAGTTTTTAAATGCATTAGGAATAGCCGCAAAACGTTTTCCGTTACGATGTACAATGTGCCAGTGGCGCATAATCGGAAAATCTTCAACGTTAAGCACAACCAGTCGCTTCAGGGCCAGCTCCATCTCAATGGTATGAAGTGACACGATACCAAGCCCCAGTTCCGCCATCACTGCCTGCTTGATCGCTTCCGAGCGGTTCATCACCATGCCGGGGATAAGCTCAAGGTCGTGCTCGGCAAAAAAGCGGTCAACAGCCATTCGGGTGCCGGAATCGCGCTCACGCACAATAAATGATTCGTTGGCGACCTCAGAGAGTTTGATGCCTTTTTTATTGGCTAGCGGGTGTTCCGGGTAAGCGATAACGACCAACGGATTATCAATAAAGGGGATGCCCACCAGGTTGTGGCCTTCAGGTGGCCGACCCATAATGACCATGTCGGTGCTATTATTATCCAGTGCATCCAACAGCCCTGAACGATTGGTTACATCCAGTGTTACCTGTGCTCCGGGATATTCATGATGAAAGGCAGCAATGAGGTGGGGGGCAAAGTAGTTGGCCGTGGATGCCATGGTCAGATGCAGTTTGCCGCGCTTAAGGCCTTTTAGTTCCTCTAGAACCTGTTCAGCTTCATCCAGTTGTTGGCGAATGTTTTGCGCATAGTGGAGCAGTTCAAGCCCTGCTTCTGTCGATGTGACACGCTTACCTTCGCGTTCAAACAGGGGTAGACCGATCTGCTCCTCCATCTGTTTAATCTGCATGGAGACGGCAGGTTGAGTCATGAATAGTGCTTTGGCGGCATCCGTGTAACTGTGGTGCTCGACAACAGCCTCAAGAATTTTCATCTGCTTTAGTGTGATGTTCATTCAGACACCCTATAAGAAAAATTTATAGATTGTATCATAACCTTTGATTTTACATTATGGAAGATGTTTCTAGAGTTCACATCGTCGCAAAAGAGGTTTAACATCTTCCTTCGCGAAAGAGAGGTCCTTACAGGCTAATCTTAAACAAAACTATTTTGGAGGGATTCACTAATGGATCAATCGAGTCGTTATTCTGATCTGAGTCTGAATGAAGCAGATCTAATCGCAGGTGGCAAGCATCTGCTTGTTGCTTATAAATTAAAACCAGCTGAAGGCTACGGCTTCCTGGAAGTTGCTGCACACGTTGCGGCTGAGTCTTCAACCGGTACCAACGTAGAAGTATCTACCACTGATGATTTTACCCGTGGTGTAGACGCACTGGTATATGAAGTAGATGAAGGCTGCTTCGGTGACGATGTAGTCACTGGTGGTGGTCTGATGAAGATCGCTTACCCTGTTGAGCTGTTCGACATCAACATTACTGACGGTCAGTACATGATCTCTCAGATGTACTCTCTGATTCTGGGTAACAACCAGGGCATGGGCGACCATGCTGGTCTGCGTATGCTCGACTTCATGGTTCCAGAAGTAATGATCAAGAAATTCGATGGTCCTTCGACCAACATTTCTGATATGTGGAAACTGCTGGGCCGTCCAGAAGTTGATGGCGGTTATATCTCCGGTACGATCATCAAACCTAAACTTGGTCTGCGTCCTGAGCCATTTGCGAAAGCTTGCTACCAGTTCTGGCTGGGTGGCGACTTCATCAAGAATGATGAGCCGCAGGGTAACCAGACTTTCTGCCCAATGAAGACCGTTCTACCTCTCGTTGCTGAGACTATGGACAAAGTTCAGCAGGAAACCGGCGAAGTGAAAATCTTCTCTGCTAACGTTACTGCTGACTGCTACAAAGAGCTGATCGCTCGTGGTGACTATATCCTCGAAACATTCGGTAAGTACGGTAACGAAAAGCATGTTGCTTTCCTTGTTGATGGTGTTGTAACTGGTGTTCACGGTGTAACTACTTGCCGTCGCGAATTCCCGGACACATTCCTGCACTATCATCGTGCCGGTCATGGTGCTTTCACTTCTTATAAATCACCAATGGGCATGGATCCACTCTGCCACATGAAGTTTGCACGTCTGATGGGCGCTTCTGGTATTCATACTGGTACCATGGGCTACGGCAAGATGGAAGGCCACGGCAAAGAGACTGTTCTGGCATACATGCTTGAACGTGACGAGTGCATGGGCTACTACTTCAACCAGAAGTGGCATGGCATGAAAGCTACTACTCCAATCATCTCAGGTGGTATGAACGCACTGCGTCTGCCTGGTTTCTTCGAGAACCTTGGCCATGGCAACGTGATCAACACTTGTGGTGGTGGTTCATTCGGCCACATCGACAGCCCTGCTGCTGGTGCTAAGTCTCTTAGCCAGGCATACGAGTGCTGGAAAGATGGTACTGATCCAATCGAATACGCTAAGACTCATAACGAGTTTGCACGTGCATTCGATTCATTCCCAGCCGACGCTGACAAGATCTACGGCGATGACTGGCGTGAAAAGATCGGTGCACATAAGTAAGCACTGACTTAACCGTCGACAAAATAGAAAGGCCTCCACGCAAGTGGGGGCCTTTTTTGTTTGTTAGATATGCCCTGCGGGTTTCATGCCTTGGCTTTTACGCAGTATGAATTTAGTGAAACCCATACTGCGGGGCAAGAGATCCGAAGCCGAATGATTCTAACCATCAGTAAGAGAAGTCCTTCCAGGAGATATAGAAGAAGGCCAAAATATAGGCGATGATAAAAAAGATCGGAAACAGTTTTACAAAGAGTGGGAGGCTGTTTGCCTTTTTGGCCAGGTTGCGAAGGATGGGAGCCAGTTGAGATTTCATCTCTCTAATGATCCTGCCCTGATTATTGAGCATTTGGCACATAAAGGTGTAAGCCAGCGCCTGCTGATTGCGCATCAGTTCTGAAAAATCGGCGCGTGAAATCTGATAGACTTCGGATTTCTCCTTGGCAATCACTTCCGCTGTAGTGGGCTCATCACTCATGAAGGAGAGCTCGCCGAACATCGTGCCCTCTTCAATATTTGCAATACGAACCCGCTCTTTACCATCGTTATCTTCCACATCGGCCACGCCAGAGCGGAAAATATAGAGGGTTCCACCCGGTTGATTCTGTTCAATGATTTTATCCCATGCGTTGTATGACTTTACCTGGATGCAGCTGAGTGCCTGGCGCTCTTCAGGCGTTAACGTGCGCTTGAGTACTTTCTCTTCAAGCCATGTGATATCCACACTCATTCGGAACTCCTTTTGCCTTAAGTATAGGCAGTTTAACTAATCTGACAGCTTTCACAGGATGAGTGTGAACAATGTCATCCTTCTCTGGCAGATAAAGTGCTTTAAATCACCCGCTATTTTCTTAATAAGAAGGGTGGGGATAAAAAAAGCCCCATCCATGGGATATGGACAGGGCTTTTTAAGGCTACGTCATCTGCTCAGGCCGTATCAGGACTCCAGCAGAACTGCATGTGCAGCTGCCAGCCTCGCAATAGGCACACGAGGCCCTGAGCATGAGACATAGGTAAGACCAATGCTGTGGCAGAATTTAATGGAGTCTGGATGACCGCCATGCTCTCCACAGATACCGATCTTCATCTCTGGTTTAACTCCACGGCCCCAGTTAACAGCCAGCTCCATTAGCTTACCAACACCGTTGGCATCAAGCACCTCGAACGGATTATCCTTAAGAATTCCAACCTCATTGTACATCGGCAGGAATTTGTTCTCGGCATCCTCGCGTGAGAAGGAGAAGGCCGCCTGTGTCAGATCGTTGGTGCCGAAGGAGAAGAACTCCACCTCTTCGGCAAGCTGTTCTGCACGCATGCAGGCTCGGACAACTTCCATCATGGTGCCGAACTTGAAGACCGGCGTAATACCCTGGGCTGTTTCGACATCAGTTTTTACAGCTTCAACAATTTCTTTGATATTGATTAGCTCTTCAGAGGTGCAGACCTGTGGGATCATGATCTCCGGATGCACCTCAACACCTTTTTTCTGACATTCGCAGGCCGCTTCAAGTACGGCGCGAATCTGCATGGCGTAGATTTCCGGGAAGGTGATTCCCAGACGCACACCACGATGACCAAGCATCGGGTTGACCTCGAACAGGGCTCGAACCTTCTTGAGGATCGCTTCCTTTTTCTCGATCGCCTCATCAACCAGTGATGAGTCAGCCAGTTGCTGAATCGGTGCAATAGCTCCATTCTCAGTGGAGAGTAGACTTAGTGTTGCAGAGAGAACTTCTGAACCACGCATGGAGTCTCTCAGATGTTTCAGCTGAATCAGGTCATCAATCAGCTGATTCTCTGAAGGCAGGAACTCGTGGATTGGTGGATCAAGCAGGCGAACAGTTACAGGGTTTGGTGACATGGTTGTAAACAGTTCGATGAAATCCTGACGCTGTATAGGCAGCAGCCTGTCCAGCGCTGCCTGACGCTGTTCAAGCGTGTCAGAAACAATCATTTCAAGCACGATAGGAAGACGTTCTGCTGCATTAAACATGCGCTCAGTTCTGCACAGCCCGATACCCATGGCGCCATATTTAAGTGCGCGCTCTGCATCTTCAGGCACATCGGCATTGGCCATGACTTTCAGGCGAGCACGTTCATCAGCCCATGAGAGCAAAGTTTTAAGCTCTTCGGAGAACTCTGCCTCAACTGTATCAACTGCGCCCAGATAGACACTACCAGTGGTGCCATCAAGAGTGATAAGGTCGCCCTCTTTAATGACAACATCCCCGATATGTGCACGGCGGGCCATCACGTCTACTTCGATGCCAGCGGCTCCAGCCACACAGGGCTTGCCCATACCACGTGCTACAACAGCAGCATGGCTGGTTTTGCCGCCACGAGAAGTGAGAATGGCTTCGGAGACAAAAAAGCCGTGAATATCTTCAGGTTTAGTCTCTTCACGCAGCAGAATCAAAGGCTTGTCATTGGTAGCTTTTTGCGCGACTGCCCGATCAGCATCAAATACCACATGGCCACATGCCGCACCGGGGCTGGCTGGAAGGCCAGTTGCCAGAGGTGTGGCATCAGCATTGGGATCAAGACGAGGGAAGAGCATCTGCTCCAGTGATTCAGGAGCAATACGTAGCAGCGCCTGCTCCTTGTTGATGAGCCCCTCTTCAACCAGCTCGACTGAGGTGCGAACCATAGCCTGAGTATTCATTTTACCGTTACGGGTCTGCAGGCAGTAAAGGATGCCTTTCTCGATAGTGAACTCAAAATCCTGAATCTCAGAGTAGTGAGTTTCAAGTTTGCTGCGCAGCTCTTCAAGCTGACGATAGAGATCCGGCATCTCATCTGCCATCTGGGCGATCGGTTTTGGTGTACGTATGCCTGCAACGACATCTTCACCCTGTGCGTTGACCAGATATTCGCCGTACAGGATGTTTTCGCCATTGCCCGGGTTACGAGTGAAGGCTACACCTGTTGCGCAGTCATCTCCGCGGTTACCGAACACCATGGTGCAGATATTAACAGCGGTACCGTTGGCCATTTCAGGGGTGATGTTGAATTCGCGACGGTAATCAACCGCACGTTTACCCGACCATGAGCCAAACACGGCTTTAATCGCCAGTTCCAGCTGCTCATATGGATCTTCAGGGAAGCGTCGCCCAGTCTGACCATGCACAATCTCAAGGAACAGATTGGCGATCTCTTTCAGGTTTTCAGCTGAGAGGCCGACATCCTCTTTGACTCCTTCACGTTTCTTGACCGACTCAAATGGTTCATCAAAATGCTCATCATCAATACCAAGAGCGACTTTACCGAACAGCTGAATAAAACGACGGTAGGCATCATAGGCAAAACGCTCATCACCGGTCTGTTCAATTTCGCCCAGCAGTGTCTCACTATTCATGCCGAGGTTAAGAATGGTATCCATCATGCCTGGCATCGACATCGCCGAACCTGATCGAACCGAGACAAGCAGTGGATTGTGAGCATCGCCAAAGCCTTTGCCTGTCGATTTTTCAAGTGCAGTCATCTGGTCTTTCACCTCTTGCATGAGGCCGTCCGGCAGGGTGTTGTTCTGATCAAGATAGGTGAGACACGCTTCAGTAGTGATCACAAAGCCGGGAGGTACGTTCAGGCCAATCTGCGTCATTTCACAGAGATTAGCTCCCTTGCCACCTAGAAGTTGCCTCTTCTTTCCATCTCCTTCAGTGAAAGAGTAGACGAGTTTATCTTGTTTGTTGCTCATGGGTAAAAAATCCTAAATAAATATATTAGCTGAAACATTGATAGCTCCAGCTTGGGGTGCGCTAATTTTTAGTTGTAATCTGGAGTGCCGTTTGGCTAAATCGATTACGCATAAATTGTACGCCTCTTTGTTATGAAATAAAAGAGGGGTCGGTAATATAAATGAAAGAAACATCAATTTATCAGGCGAATTGTCTATTTATGAAGTTTTTGCTTGTCTATTACCTGATTTCATATGCTGGGTCAGAAAACGATCCAGCTGATTGGCAAAAGCCATGCGATCACTGTTTGAAAAGGCAGCTGGCCCACCTGTCATGACTCCGCTGCCACGCAGATCATCCATGAAATTGCGCATGGTCAGATACTGTTTTACATTGGCCTCGGAATAAAAAGTGCCACGTGGATTCAGGGCATGACCTCTTTTCTCAATGACATCGGCAGCAAGCGGGATGTCTGCGGTAATCACCAGATCACCGGACGCCATTTGTGCAACGATTTCGGCATCTGCCATATCGGCCCCGGCAGCTACTCTGATCGTTTGAATCAGTGGCGATTTTGGTGTCTGTAGTGTTGAGTTGGCGATCATGGTCATCGGTATCTGCAGACGCTCTACTGCGCGATAGAGAATCTCTTTGATCACCTTCGGACAGGCATCGGCATCAACCCAGATATGCACGATTTAGAGGCTCCTTAACTGTTCCAATATCAGGCTAACCCTACAGGTTACTTGCTATTTCTTCCATTCACCGTACCTTGCACACCAGTTCTCGCAGTAGCTTCGGTCTTTGCTGCGAATGATGGCCCTCTGATTCGATGTTCCTTTTCAGGCAAACACAATCCATGGCATCTTCTAATTTTAACAATAACTGTGCCTAGACCGGTCCGGATAAACTTCGGCAGGCATCGAGTTGGAAACTAAAAAACTATATGACATTTGATAAACTTGGCCTTTCGCCAGAGCTGCTTCGTGCGGTTGCTGATCAGGGCTACACAACACCTACGCCGGTTCAGGCGCAGTCCATTCCAGTGATTCTTGATGGTCACGACATTTTGGCTGGAGCCCAGACGGGAACCGGTAAAACAGCAGGCTTTACACTGCCGATGCTGGAGATCCTGAATCGTGAGCATGCTGAACGAGGTGAGGCTAGCAACAATCGAGGTGGCCGCCGCCACATTCGTGTGCTGGTGCTAACGCCAACACGTGAGCTTGCTGCTCAGGTAAACGAGAGCATTGTCACCTACGGCAAATACCTTTCACTGCGTTCTACCGTGGTGTTTGGCGGTGTCGGTATTCAGCCTCAAATTCAGACGTTGAACCGTGGCGTTGATATTCTGGTGGCGACACCGGGGCGTCTGCTTGATCTGGTAAACCAGAAGAAGTGCGATCTCTCAAAAATTGAGATGCTGGTGCTGGATGAAGCGGATCGTATGCTCGATATGGGATTCATTCATGATATTCGTAAAGTGCTCGCACTGATACCTAAAGAGCGCCAGAATCTTCTATTCTCAGCTACCTTCTCAAACGATATCAAGAGGCTGGCTTCCGGCATTCTGAGATCACCCAAGATGATTGAAGTTTCACGTAATGAGACGACACATCAGGTAACGCAGCTGGTTCATCCTGTGAGTAAAGCTCGTAAACGTGAAATGCTTTCACATTTGATTCATGCAGGAGAGTGGAAGCAGGTGCTGGTTTTTACCCGTACCAAGCATGGTGCCAATAAGCTGACCAAACTGCTGGAGAGCGACGGAATTCAAGCCGCAGCAATTCATGGTAACAAGAGCCAGACCGCACGTACTAACGCACTAAGAGATTTTAAGAGTGGCTCTGTTCGGGTGCTGGTAGCAACTGATATTGCCGCCCGCGGTCTTGATATTGATCAACTTCCACATGTGGTGAACTATGAGCTACCAAACGTGGCTGAAGATTATGTACACCGTATTGGCCGTACTGGCCGAGCTGGCCGAAGAGGTGAGGCGCTGTCGCTGGTCTGCAACGAAGAGGTGAAACATCTTCGCGGTATCGAGAAATTGATCGGAAAAAAGATTTCACAGGTGGATATTCTCGGCTTTGAGGCTGATATCTCGGTGCATGTCGAGCCTGTTAAAGAGTCCGGTCGTGTTCAGCAAAACAGGCGTGGTGGCGGAGGCCATCGTTCAGGTCAGCGCAACGCCAGCTCCCGTGGAGACAATGGTGGTGGAAATGGTCGCCGCAGGCCATCACGCCCGGGTCGGCGAGAAAGGTCAGCAAGCAAAGCATAATTAGTGAGGCAGGCTGCCTTCAGTGTGAAGGCAGCCTGTTCTCTCTGCTATTGCTCTTCAGAGAGGTTGAGCCTCTCAATACGCACATCGCTGATGCCGGAAATTTGTGTGGCGATAGCGCGTAGTGCATCACGCAGGTATGCAGTTACCTGAAGCGATTGCAGCATGTTATCGGCTGCCCGGTATTTACTCTGTTCAAATGCTTTTTTAGCCCTTTTCCTTGCATCCTCACCGCTCACACCATCCAATCTTGCCCAGCCAACATCAGTTTTGATTTCAAGCCTTGAGATATCAGCATCTACAGAGAGCACTTCAACTCTGTCGATGTTGAGGTGGAGCTGCCCTTTAACTGTTCTGGTTGCATGGATCGCATGTGGGCGAGCTCCATAGTAGACCTTGATGGGTGCACGCAGGGTGGCTTCGGTCTTTCCCAGGGGAATATCCATGCCAAAAAATGATAAAAAAGCCTCATTGCTCCAGGTCTGCTCATGCATGGTTTTGATGAAGCCCGCTTGAATAGCGGCATCCGGTTTCATATCGATAAGCATGTCATTGAACTGCTCTGTTTCGGATTTTAGTACAACTTGAGGAAGTAGTTCCCGGAGCAGCTGAGGAGCCGAGAACCAGACGCCGGCAAGCAGGAATGACAGGGCCAGAGAGATAACAATAAGTTTGCGCATACCCTGACTATAGTTGATTGCCGGTTATGTTAGCAGTGTCTCTGCTCACATTCCAAGAGTGTGGCATAGAAAAACCCTCTCTGTTTAGCTATGGTTATCTGTGTGGCAGCCTTTATATAAATAATTTTGATGAAAGCCATAATTATTATAAGCATGCCTTTTTATTTTGATTGGCTAAAATAGCCCCATCAGTTTTTAGGGAGTGAACCATGACCGACAAAGAACAGTATAAGATTCATGAAGAGCCATTCTATCAGTCGCAGACTGATGAAGTTGAGCTTTATGAGGCGGCCTACGCTGCACGTCTGCCAGTGATGGTCAAAGGACCGACCGGATGTGGTAAGTCCCGTTTTATCGAATATATGGCCTGGAAGCTGGATCGGCCGCTGATTACCGTGGCCTGTAACGAAGATATGACCGCCTCCGACCTGGTTGGCCGCTACCTGCTTGATGCCAATGGCACCCGCTGGTTAGATGGTCCGCTGACCACAGCTGCGCGTATCGGTGCGATCTGTTATCTCGATGAGGTGGTGGAAGCGCGACAGGACACGACCGTTGTGATCCATCCGCTTACCGACCATCGTCGTACTCTGCCACTGGATAAGAAGGGTGAGCTAATTGAAGCACATAAAGATTTCCAGCTGGTGATCTCCTATAACCCCGGCTATCAGAGCCTGATGAAGGATCTGAAACAGTCAACCAAACAGCGTTTTTCCGGCTTTGAATTTGATTATCCGTTGGAAGCAGTTGAAACAGGTATTGTGGCTACAGAGACCGGCGTTGATGAAGAGCTGGCTGCGAAGCTGGTGAAAATCGGTACAACAGCCCGTAACCTTAAAGGACATGGACTGGATGAAGGTATCTCTACCCGACTGCTTACCTATGCGGCAGCTCTGATTAAGGGTGGGGTTGAGCCCAAGGCTGCATGTCGTATGGCACTGGTTCGTCCAATCACTGATGATGTAGACATTCGTGATACACTTGATCACGCTATTGAGGCCACTTTCGGTTAACAGACTCTTTTGCTCACGCTTATGACTCTGTTCGGAGGTTAAGGTATTCTTATGGTTGAAACAGTCGAAAGAACGATGGACGTAGAGATGTACTGGCAACGGCTGGGCTGCAAATTTGCTCAGGTTGACCGAGTCTTCGATGCTTGCATGGTGGAAGCTAAGGCTCTGCTCTCTTCAAAGGGCTTGGTCAGCTACATTGAGAATGCCAGTTTCCTGGGAAAGCTGGGCCGTGGCCCCGAGCCGATTCTTGTCTATCTGGAAGAGGCACCAGGTGTTGCTTCACTGGTAGGTGAGCAGGCACTGGTCGATATGCGGGAGCATGCTCACTACATGTCCACGCACACCAACTTCAAGGCGATGACTCCCTATCTGCAGACGATTGGCTCTGTATCGCGCCGTTTGCAGACCTATGAACTGTTTAAACAGTACAATGAAATAGTCATTGATATGCTGGATCGCACTTCTGTTTCGGTTCTTGGTCACCACACGACTTTTCCGAGTCCGGGGCTAATTGATCTTTTGAATCAGGCTCCGCGTCTGTTGATCGAGCTCTCACTCGAAGGGTTTAAAAACTGGGTCGACTACGGTATCAATTACTACAACAAACACCCTGGCCGTCAGGTCGACTACTTCAGTTTTCAGTCGCCGGATTCGCATGCAGTAATGCAGCGAGAACGGCATGGCACGCTACTCATGGATCATGAGCGCAAGCTTGATTCATACATGCGTGGCTTGTGGGATGATCATGATTACCTTGTGCCTTATTCACTGGCTTTCGATGAACTGCGCAAACCGATGCCCTATTATGATGATCTGGGTATCCGCATTCCCGATGTTTATGATGATGATCGCGGTGTCTCAGGTATTGATCGTTATCGTGCCGCACTGGCGCATATGGCAGCGCACCGTCGCTGGAGCCAGAAGATGGTGGTGGATAACTGGAGTCCATTCCAGCGGCTGGCTGTTGAGACGTTTGAAGACTCCCGCGTTGAGTATCTTGCCATGCAACGTTTTCCCGGTCTGAGAAGGATATTTCAGGCCCTGCACCCGATCCCTGATGAGAGGGCGTTGGAACTGGAAGAGACATCGCTGATCAATTTGCGTCTGGCGATGGTTTCAAGGGCGATTCTTGATCCCGATTACCAGTATGAAAACGAAGATATTCGTGAATTTGTGGGCCGTTTCTTTGATGAAATGGAGAAAGACGGCTCCAAAAGTGAAGATATGGCCATGATTGCGCTCTCTTTTATTGGACGAACCCGTAAGCAGTCTGATGCCCTGCCAAACACCTATTTCGAGAATACCGAGGTGGATTATCGCGATGATAACCGTCACCTCTGGATCTATATCGAGCAGGGCGATGATGAAGAGACCACCTTTGAACATCTCGACCAGAAACAGAAAGAGGAAGAGGAGCTGAAAGGGCTGCCGCCTCGTCACTATCACGAGTGGGATTACAACTCCGGACACTATCGTCCTGATTGGGTGAGTGTGTATGAAGCACTGCACCCTCGTGGAAATGCATCGAAGATCGACAGACTGCTTGAAAAGCACAGCGGTTTGGCAAAACGTTTGAAGGCACTGCTCGATATGCTCAAGCCTCAGGATAAGGTGCGTATTCGTTATCAGGAGGAGGGCTCAGAGCTTGATCTGGATGTGGCCATTCGCTCATTGATTGATTTCAAAGGCGGCTCTCAACCCGATACACGTATCAATATGAGTCACAAAAACGACGGCCGTGATGTGGCTGTGATGCTGCTGCTTGATCTGTCGCAATCTACGAATGAGAAGGCGGCAGGGAGTAATCAGACGATCCTTGAGCTCTCTCAGGAGGCGGTCTCTCTACTTGCCTGGGCTGTTGATAAGGTGGGCGATAAGTTTGCGATAGCAGGCTTCCACTCCAATACACGTCATGATGTTCGTTACCTCCATATGAAAGGGTATAACGAACCTTGGGATGATGAAGTGAAGTCACGACTGGCTGCGATGGAGGCAGGTTTCTCAACCCGAATGGGTGGAGCTATGCGTCATGCAGGCCACTACCTGAAGAATCAGACTGCTGACAAAAAACTGATGTTGATCCTCACCGATGGTGAACCGGCCGATGTTGATGTTGATGATGATCAGCTGTTGATTCAGGACGCAAACAAAGCGGTAAGAGAGCTGGGTCAGGATGGCATCTACACCTACTGCATCAACCTTGACCCGAAGGCGGATGAGTATGTGGGCGATATTTTCGGTAAGCAGTACACCATTATTGATCATGTCGATCGTCTGCCGGAGAAATTGCCTGAACTGTTTATTTCACTGACAAAATAGTAACCAGAGGCGCTTCTGTTTAGCGCACCCCTGGCCTGGTTACCATTTGCACTTCACCCATCACGGTGTATCCAGTCGGCACCAAGCGTGCCGTGCAGGCGGTCCCGGTAGTCCTGACTTGTCACCCTCTCAATCATGCGATCAGCTTTGCTGATACGTTCAATAAGGTGAGCGCGTCTGTCAAATTCATCTTCATCGAGATCTGACAGATGGTTATTGAGATTCTCACGATGTTGCAGCCAAACCTGCGTGTCTCTAGCCTGTTTGATCTCTAAACGTTCATTGTACCAGTCACTTTTCAGCAGGTAGTCACGAGTGAACATTTTCCGAATAGATGGATCATGTATATCTCTGCCTTCATAAGCTCCATGGGCCATGATATGTAAGAGTGCCTGCAGTGGAGGACAGGCATCATCTACGGAACCATCTTCGAAATAGTTGAGGGCAACCCGCTGGTGGGCTTCACAGATGTTGTTGATACCATCGACAAAGGTTTCCATATCCTGTGTTTCCGGCTTCAGCATCGCTTTGTCGAAGACAACCACAGGCCTGTCAAAGAGTTTCCCAAAGTGGTTGCGCACAAAGCGCTTGGTTATCCGATAACCGAGTCGGCTGGCTAAAACGGTTTTGCCGCGGTATTCAAAATCATCCAGCTTTTTCAGATAACCCCATTTGATCATATATTCAGGCTTCTGAACTTTGGCGGGCAGACGACACCAGATTTCAGGGATGAGCATGCTAATATCGTGATCAATGCGCCTTTTTGAACCTATGTATCCCGCGGCAGTTGAAAACCCGTCATAACCACACAGGATAAATGACACCAGAGAAGTGTTCAGATCAGCTGTGGCAGTGAGTGAATTGAAAGGGCCTTTGGTTAGTGCGCCTTCAGAGCCTGCTCCTGTCGTAGATGGGGATTTTCCTGTCAGGCTGCAGATGAAATCCATAAACAGTTCCGGCAACTCCTGATAATGAATCGGATTGTATACGGCCAGCGGTCTGATACCCGGTTCGGCAGGATTGTTGCGACGTCCTGTCAGCACAGCATTTACAGGCGTGTAGACCGGCTGATCGGGGGTTAGCCCGCGTCGTAGGCGGGTGCTAATTTCTGCCAGATAACTGGATCTGGGATCGGTCAGGTCAGGGCGATCCTGCAGGTAACGCACATTCAGGCTCGGTTTGCCATCAACGATTCTAGGGTGGGCTGAGGATACAAAGTAGAGCGATTCATCCATCTCCGATGCATTGCGAATCAACTGCTGCATCGGTGGGCTGAACTCCTCAAACTGCATGACATCTTCCATCAACTCACGCGCATCACCCCGCTGCATAGGTTCGAAGTTGGAGATGAAGCTGTTACCCCCGGAGAGGTCGCTCTCAGTTTGAATGTCAGAGCCGCGGTTGATCGCTTCATCAGGGCGCTGGAACAGTCTCATTTCACAGTTATCCACCAACTTGATGCATGGGTGATCATACTCGGGATTGAGACCGCTGATATATTCAGCAGGAATGACTATAGAGGCACTGATATCATCCTCCATCTGAATTTTATCTGATGCGATAAAATCCTGTCTGAGTTTAAAAAGACGCCAACACCCGTCATCGCTGAAACCAACACGCAGATAGCTGGCCATCAATTTGCGGCCATCGTATCTCAGTTCATGGCCAGGATCGCCGTTGACCGTATCGACAGAGAAGTGCTCATGCCAGTTATCCCCCCATGCGGTTCTGTAAAAACGTTTGATCATGAACACCAGTGCGAGAATGTTGTATGGGATGCTTTTCAGCCATTGGTTGTACTCATCTGTATAGTCGACGATCGAGGGTGTCAGGAGTTTGATTACGGAGCCCAGACTTCGCTCTTTACTCAGCAGGCTACGCTCGTCCGGCTCTTCTGATTCAGGATGGAGGAAACGGTTGGTGTAATCGCGTTCGAAAATGGCCCGTACCTGTTTAAGGTCCTGTTCAAAATTATCCACATAGGTTGGACCGGAAATAACTGCACCGGAGATCGATTTGGATATTTCGGATTTTCCACCGCCGGATACCGTGCTGGGTTTATGGCAGAAGGTACCTTCACCGAGGGTTCCGATCAGCCGCCAGCTTGGCGAATGCGCATGCCGTGCCATATGCACCCTGAACCCACTTGGGTAAATAAAGGTCTGGCTTGCCAGTAGTTTGATCTGCGATTGACCTGACGAGCCTTGCCAGCAGACACTCAGTTCGTGAAGAGAAATCTGCGCATCTTCGGGCAGATAGATGATATCGGGATACTGTTTGTCAACTGCATAACCCTCATCTTTAAGTTCAAGCTTGTCGGCCAGACGATTGCAGAGATCGGCAAAGGTGTGATTCTCCAGCATATCACTGGCGCGCGGGATATAAACTTCACCGAGGTTATAACGAGGGAAGGCCAGAGCGCCGCCGGCATGCTCCTCTTCACAACCGCCAAAAAGATTGGCTGAATAACTGATCTGGGATTTGATCTCTTTCTTGCTATAGCCGAAATAATTATCAGCAATAATCGTTACAATGACACCGTGTTTGTCACGGCAAACCAGCTTAAAGGCATTGCCGTCATTATATAACTCATCTTCCTCCTGCCAGCACATGCCATCGCGAATCTGTCGTTGAGTAGCACTGTCTACATGCGGGAGTCCAATATCTTTTTTCTTTAGCTTGGTTAGATGTGGAGCGAGAATGATGCAGCCGCTCTGCCCGGTCCAGTGCTCAATGTCCACTGCCGCATCATTTTCTGTCAGGAAGGGGTCGCCGGCATTGCCGAAAATAGATTCGACAAAATCCAGATTGGATACCAGCCCACCGGGTGCGAACATGCGCACTTCCATACTCTTATCCCACAGCAGGCCTGCCACACCCTCAATGCCCGGAACACCCGGCCTAACTTTTGGCCGAAGCAGTAACGACACCCATACCTTGGCCTTTTCAGGTTCTTGACTTGTTGCAGGTAGTTCAAGCAGGTCGCTCGGTGGATTCAGCGCTTCCTTAAGCAGAACACCAAAGGCTTCCACCGGCACCTCAAGTTTATCTGCAGGTACTGGAAGCCCTCCGGCGGCAATGTGAAATACACCCTTGGTGGTTCGCCGGTCGCTTTTAGGATTGTGTAACACCCCCTGTAGCAGGCGATAGGAATCAACCAGGTCAGAGTGGAAATGGGTACCATTCAAAGGCAGTGATACTTCGCGTGCCATACCAGGCCGATCGAGCACAAATGTGCTCCCGGGAAGTTCTATGGATTGTTTCACATTGTTCTCAGTCAGGTAGGCATTGAGAAAATTCTGGATACGCTGATCAGCTGGGCAGCGGTAAGCCGATAGGAGACGGCGCTGTCGGGCATAATGTTTAACCAGACTGTCAGCAATGGTCAGATAGGAGTGATCACCACCTTCCAGCCGACAGGTCGGCTGGCCAAGGGCGGCAAGTTTGAGATTAATATGCTGATGCCATACATGTGGTGGAGCAGCACTATTCTCTTTGTCTGTTGTAAATACGGTCTCATTCATTGACTACATCCAGTGTTCGAGTTCGCTCCTATTGCTTATCTTATTATACCCATCCGAGTGACTGAATACCATCTAGATTGCAAAAAAATATTGTAGCTCATCCAAGTCTGCTGACGCAGCAAACACATACAGCAACAGCAATGCCAATGTTGAATGCTGCGATTTTACTGTTTTAGCATAATTAAACAGCATGAATGCTTAATGAATATGCAGCACTGCATATTCTGTAGGCACTGCAGTGGTCATGTTTTATCTGTTTAGCTTCATGGGTGACTGTCCATACGGGTAGCTATCTGATACCGATCCAGATGTTGTGCTTGGTACCGCGTCTGGTTGAACGTGCCCGCACACTCTCCTCGTTCACTTTGAAACCTACCTTCAGCATACGCTGGGTGAATGCTTCATCCTTGAATGCAGACCAGACGGTGAGTACGCCACCGGGTTTAAGGGCATCGTAGGCATTGTTCAGGCCGCGCAGTCCATAGAGCGCATCATTATCATCGCGGGTAAAGCCATCCGGGCCGTTATCAACATCAAGCATGATGGCATCGAAACCGTTTTTGTTCTCTTTCATCACTCTGCCGACATCCTGCTCAACCACTTCAACCCTCTCATCAAGAAGTGGAAATCCGGCAGCGGTTCCTAGGTATTGACGGTTCCAGCGAACCACGGAGGGCATCAGCTCGGATACAACAACTACTGCTGTGGGGCCGGTATGGGCAAGTGTCTCTGCCAACGTGTAACCCAGGCCCAGGCCACCAATCAGCAGGCGTGGATTTTCGATACCGGTCACATGCTCACATGCCAGTCTGGCCAGAGCCTCTTCAGAGTTGTGCTGGCTTGTATTCATCAGTTCACCGACCTTGTCCACGCGAATCGCAAAATCTCTTCCGCGTTGGTAGAGCTTCAGCGTGGTGCCATGTTCGGTGGCCGTGTCGATGAGTCTGTAAGGGATCATGAGGCAATCCTAGATGCTGGATTGAGAATGGGTAGGGAAATGATCAACAGACAGTTGGAGAGCGATTCATTAAAGTTGGCAGGTTATGAAGAAAGAGCAGCGTAAACGCATTGTTGACCGGCATCGCGATAGCCTGAAAAGGTTTGGTTACTCTTCTCATGCACTCTACTGGAGTAGTCGTGAGATTCAGGAAATCCGCTTCAAAGTGCTGGCGGATATTGGCATTGAACCGGGTGATTCAGTGTTGGATGTTGGATGTGGTTTCGGTGATTTTATACCGTGGTTTGAGAAGCAGGGCGGAACGCTGGATTACACCGGCATTGATCTCTCACCCGATCTATTGACAGAAGCAAGGAAACGCCATGCCGATGTTCAGTTTGTTGAAGGTGAGCTGTTTGATATGGTTTTTGCCGAGGCTAGCTTTGACTGGGTGATTCTATCAGGAGCGCTGAATGAACTGCTTCATGATGATGGTGATTATGCGCGCCGCTCCATAACAAGAATGTTTGAGCTATGTCGAAAGGGCATGGCATTTAATCTACTGGATGCCCGCCATTTCAAACCGCATGATCTGCAGACTCATCTACCGGAAGTGATGCTGGCATTTTGCCATGAACTCACCCCTGACTGCATGCTTCGTGATGATTATCTGAAGAATGATTTCACTATCTATATGCGACGAATCTGACTAAAAACATAACAGGTTGTTTTGCTTCTGACTGTCTGGGTTACTTTTATCGGCTGAGTGCTTCCTTACGATCCTTGCGCTGGTGGTAGAGGATCCATCCATCCAGAGCCAGTGCGGCAACTATGGAGAGCCAGAGCGCCCATATGGGTAGAGAAGTGAACTCAGCCACCTCTACCATTCCTTTACCATCGGTGAACTTGCTGTAGATCAGAAAGGCCATCACAAGATGTCCACCGATCAGGGTTGTCACCATAATCAGTGACCAGAACAGTGTGATGAGCAACTCTGTGGTTGAGGTTGTCCCCGGCTGTTTAATGGCCATCAGTTCTGGTCAAACCCGTAATGATCAATCTTTTTCACACGCAGGGCTTCATCATAGGTGATATCGATTCTGCGCAGCATGTCCGGGTCTTCTTCAGCGTTTCGCTGGTCCTCAATATATGTGACACGGTTTGGATGCAGAGCGTCTTTAATGGCTGGTGAGCCGAGCAGAGTCTCTACCCGGAAGCGTGAATCACCTTCCTGGATGAGCCAGACATTTTCATTTTTCAACATATTGCCCTGATGAATCTCATGTTGCATGCATGCTGTAGCTGAAAAAAGAGTGACGAACAGTAGGGTGAGGGTGGCTAATCTGTTCATGCTGTCTCCGCTGGCCCGCGATGTCCGCTTTCAAGAAGCCGTACATAGTCCTCAATTCCTTTCTCCAGTGACCAGATGGGCTCCCAGCCCATGATCGCCTCGCTTTCGGTCAGGTCCGCTTCGGTGTGCATCTGGTAAAAGGTGAACGGGTTATCGATATACTCAACGTCGAATTTCTGCCCCAACTGCTTGCCTAGATTTTCCACAATGTCATTGAAGGTGCGTGCTTTGCCTGAACCCACATTGCATACACCTGAGCGCGGCGCCTCAAGTGCAGCCAGATTGGCGGCAATTACGTCGCGGATATAGACGAAATCACGCATCTGCTCGCCATGTTTAAACAGGCGGAGCTGTTCGCCAGCTTTGGCGCGCTGATACATCTGCAGGATCATGGAGGCGGTTTTATTGCCTTCACGCTCATTTTTGTGATGCTCGCCTGGGCCATACACATTGAAATATCGCAGCCCTACAATTGAAGCGGGGTGTTTCTCATACCAGCGGGCTGCGACACGATCCATGGCAAGTTTTGAAAAGCCATAGATGTTCTCAGGTTCTTCACCGCTTCCGATGCAGTTGGGTGCTTCGGAGTTGCCGTATGTGCCGGCTGATGAGGCATAAACTACGCGGGTTCCCGACTTTGCACTTGCTTCAAGAATAGAGGCGAAGGCATTGGTGTTTATTTCAACCATCAGTCTCTGATCCATGACGGTGGTGTCGGTTATGGCCGCTTGATGCATCACTGCGGTGAACTTCCCAGCAGCAATTTCATCCAGAAGATCAAAATCATCACAATCTGCAGCACGAACTTCGCAATTAACATGGATCAGATTGCGCCAGTCGCCTGAAGAGAAGTCATCAGCAATAACCACATCAGTGTTGGGGCGCTTAATCAGCGTTGCGGCAAGATTTGAGCCGATAAAACCGGCACCGCCAGTGATCAGAATACGTTCAGTCATCAGTTTGTTAAATCCTGTGTTAAATATTTGAGCCTTTCCACTGCAGTTGCAGATCGGAAAGGGCGCGAACCGTAGCATCATTGCAGAGCGGATAGCCTGCGCGTTCATTGATACGATTCATAATCTCATCTGCCGGAAGGGTCTTAACCTGTTCAGCATTAAGGCCGACCTCTGCCATCAGGCGGGCAATCCAGCTGCCAATGCCGGGAAGGGTTTGGATCTGCACAATGCGGATAAGCTCATCAGCACGCGCTACCTTAATCTGTCCACCACTGGCGGCAGAGAGCTCTTCTGAATCGGTATCACCAAGATTGTCGACCGGACGGCAGAGAAGCTTGAGAATTACCCATTCACTCTCGGTAATAAACGTTTTTTCCTCATGCAGAGGGAAAGCGCCCGGCAGCGCCTGTACATTGTTCATGCATCATCCATGTAGGCGGTTGCGCCTGTTATGTAGGCGCTTTTCATGGCCCACTTTCTGACTTTGGTATTGATACGGATTGAGCCTGTGAGGTTGGCACGACGAAGCTGTGCACCACGAAGGTCAGCATCGCTCAGATTACTGCCTGACAGATCGGCTTCATAGAGGTAAGCGCCGCGAAGGTCGGTACCTTTTAGGTTGCATCCTGAAAGATCGGCACCTGCCATACGGGCACCTGAAAGATCCAGGCCGGAAAAGTCTCTGCCTGCGAGGTTGTAGCCGCGAAGGTTCTGGGCATTGCCGATCTTCTGTAGCAGCTCGTTGACAGGCAGTTCCAGTTGAGCACCTTTCATTTTTGCGCCTTCCAGGTTCGCACCTTTCAGATTGGCAGCTCCCAGTTGTGCATTGCTAAGGTCAGCTCCGCTCAGGTTGCAGTTAGAGAGGTTGGCTCCGGTCAGGTTGGCTCCAGAGAGATCCATGCCGGAAAGGTCCATGCCAGAGAGGTCGGCTCGGGCAAGCGAATGACCGTCAGCGATCTGTTTTTTTAAAGCGTCAATTGCATTCATAGGTCTCTCCTCGGAGGAGGATATTACGATGCTTGGCAATCGGTGCAATATGTTTCTATGCTAGAACCATGATCCGGACTGTTATTGCTGTAAGAAAAGGGGAATCTGTTCGACTCTTTCAACTGAATTCCGAATTAAAAAGAGGGCAATAGATGCATGCAACGTTACCACTGCTGAAAAAGAGTGACTTTCCCGAGATCACCCGTGGAAAAGTTGAAACGCTTCAGGTTAATCTGGGTTACCTCTGCAATCAGACATGCCTGCACTGCCATGTGAATGCCGGCCCGAATCGCAAAGAGATGATGGATGAGAAGAGCGTTCAGGCCATCATCGATTACCTTCGCACTGGATCAATCAAAACACTCGACCTGACCGGTGGCGCACCTGAGATGAATCCCCACTTTGAACAGCTGGTCAGAGAAGCAAGGGCTCTGGGTGTCCGGGTCATCGATCGATGTAACCTGACGATTCTTGAGGAGGAAGAGCAGCATGATCTGGCGAAGTTTCTGGCTGATCACGGTGTTGAGGTGGTCGCCTCTCTTCCATGTTATCTCGGTGAAAATGTTGATGCGCAACGTGGCAATGGTGTGTTCGATGTCAGTATCCGTGCTTTGAAACGGTTGAACGGCCTTGGTTATGGCGTGGAAGGTTCCGGCCTGACACTTACGCTGGTCTACAATCCTCAGGGAGCCTGCCTGCCGCCATCCCAGCATGAGCTGGAAGCTGTATATAAAAGAGAGCTGCGCCTGCGCTTTGGTGTCACCTTCAATCAACTGTTTACCATCACCAACATGCCGATCCAGCGCTTTGGAAGCACGCTTATTTCAAAGGGTGAATTTGCATCCTATATGCAGCTGTTGAAAGAGGCTTACAGTGAAGAAAATCTCGATGGCGTGATGTGCAAAAGCACGATCAGTGTCGATTGGCAGGGATGTCTCTACGACTGTGATTTTAACCAGATGCTTGATCTACCTATGATCAACAGAGGTGGAAAGAAGATGCATCTCACTGAACTAACGAAGCAGGGCGTTGAAGGGCATCCTATCGTGGTGATGGATCACTGCTACGGCTGTACGGCAGGGCAGGGTTCCAGTTGTGGCGGGGCGCTGGAAGGCGAATAATTTGAAAATGTTTGGTTGGAGAGACAGATGAGTCATACAAAACGGGATGCGGTTCGTAATCATGTGCGGGATAGCTATGCCGAGGTGGCAAATGCCAGCAATGAAGGTGGTTGCTGTGGTGTAGAGTCGAGCTGCTGTGGTGTCTCTGATGATGTGGCGATCAACACATTGATCTCCACCCGCCTGGGTTATTCCGAGGATGACCTTGCCAATGTGCCTGATGGTGCCGATATGGGACTTGGATGCGGCAATCCGCGTGCCATTGCCAGCCTGAAACCGGGTGAGGTGGTAATTGATCTTGGTAGTGGCGGCGGTTTTGATGCCTTTCTGGCGGCTCACGAAGTAGGTGAACATGGCCATGTTATCGGCATTGATATGACACCCGATATGCTTTCCAAGGCGCGTAACAATGCCGAGAAGGGGAAGTTTACTAACGTTGAATTCCGCTTGGGTGAGATCGAGCATATTCCAGTCGCCGACAATACGGCCGACATCATTATCTCCAACTGTGTGATTAATCTGTCCCCGCATAAGGAGCAGGTGTTTTGTGATGCGTTCCGCGCTCTGAAACCGGGAGGAAGGCTGGCCATCTCTGATGTGGTGGCAACTGCCGAGATGCCTGAAGAGATGAAGAATGATCCGGTGCTGCACGCCGGCTGCATGGCTGGCGCTTCATTGATTGATGAGCTTGAGATGATGATGAGTGAAGCTGGATTTGAGAATGTTCGTATTGTTCCCAAGGATGAGTCGCGTGAGTTTATCCGGGATTGGGCACCGGGGCGCGGCGTGGAAGCTTATGTCGTATCCGCCTATATCGAAGCGGTCAAACCGGGTGGCTGCTCCCCAGCTTCAGGATGCTGTTAATGATCTAAACGAATGGTTGTTTCTTACCAACAATTATTCAGAGATAAACTTGTTTTCTTTTCCTCCGTATTTTATGCAATCAGATTTTAGATGCTCTCTCTAAAAAGCAAAGAAGTGACAAACAAGCCTTGCCCCATTCTTAGGTGTCCCCGGAACTCAATTGAAATTCACATTTCCAAGCAGGGTGTTTTCATGGAAGGATGCAGGACATGAGATTTACACGAGCTATCCAACATATTCACTTGACCATTGTTTGCCTGGTCTTGTTTCAACTGTTCAGTGAACAACTGATGGAGATTCCCAAGCCGGACAAAGCAATTGATGATACCCAGGCACTATTCCTGCTACTGCATGAATGGAATGGCTTTATTGTGCTGGGGCTGGCGATCCTGTTCCTCTTGCTTCGCTCTGGTCAAAGCCAGAAGACGCACTCCCTATTCCCATGGTTAAGTGCGTCGGGCTGGAAAGGTATATTCAAAGAAATCTGCTGTGATATTCCAGGCTGGTTCAAGGGGAAGCTTAAAAAACCGGAAGAATCATTCCATATTGCCAGCAGTGTGCACGGCCTTGGTATCCTGCTTCTGCTTGGGCTCGGTTCAACGGGCATCATGGTTTTCATGGGGCTAGAGCCGAACGGATATATGGATAAAGACACCAAACTGATCAAAGATCTACACTCTGATATGGGTGATCTGATATGGATTTTTGTATTGGGCCACTCAGTCATGGCGCTGCTGCATCAATTGGCCGGACACAGAGTATTTCAGAGCATGTTTAGCTCTAAAGCTGGAATTGATGAAGATATCAGCAATAGCGACGGGAAATAACAGCCGTAGCCAATAGCGCTAAAAGGTGTGATGTATTGCACCACACACATTTCAATGTGGGTCGTCAGCTGAAATTCACAATGCCTGCTTTTGGCAGAAAGCAGACGATCTTTATTTCGAATCAAAACTCAAATGAAAAAAGAGTCAGTGAGTGTCTGTAATAAGTTCAGATTCATCCCGACTCAATATGTGCGATCATAAAATGGACGTAATATATTTAACTGTTTTGAGGAGAGGTATGATGAACAAACTACTAGGAATGATAGCTGCCGCAGCTTTGATGATGGGAAGCTTTGCATTGCCGGCAGCAGCTGGACACCATGGAAACCCATGTAACCCGTGTGCAATGAAACACAGCAACCCATGTAATCCATGCGATATGAAAAAGATGAAGAAGCATTCAAATCCATGCAACCCATGCGACATGAAAAAAATGAAAAAACATGCAAACCCATGCAATCCATGTGACATGAAAAAAATGAAGATGGGTCACTAAAATGTTGGTGATGAAGCAGATGCCTGCATATTTTGCTGCATTTGTTCTTCTGTTTGGTCTACAGATGGCTCCAGCCCAGGCTGCCAATCCCTGTAACCCATGCGCAAATCCCTGCGCTGCAAAACAGATGAACCCATGTGCTAACCCATGTGCCAACCCGTGCTCGATGAAGAAGAGTGCAAATCCGTGCAACCCTTGTGGAATGAACCCATGTTCAGCAGCTAATCCATGTGCTGCCAATCCATGTGCAGGAGCTAACCCTTGTTCAACCGATGCCGGTCCGATGCCAATCAGAAAGCCTGCATTTAACAGCTTCCAGGAGGCTGCGGATCTGGGCAAAAAGATGTGGAACGATGAGTCGCTCGGCACATCAGGACTGGCATGCCTTTCATGCCATGCTGATTACGAGATGCTGAATATGGACAGGAATCAGAACTTCCCACATTTTGTGAAGATGACAAATGATGTGGTGACTCTGGACCAGATGATCAACTACTGCATGATCAACCCGATGAAGGGCAAGCAGTTTGAAAAGAATTCAAAAGAGCTGACTGCGATGGCCGCCTACTTCAGGGCATACCGGATGCAGTATTTGAAAGAGAAGCGAAAATAATCGCGAGTGGTAGTTAACAGGCTAGAATGGGGCAGCTTCGGCTGCCCCTAAGTTTGATGGGTCTGTTATAGTAGGGGAGTGATCAGGAGCAGTTCTATGTGGAAGCTATTCGGCGCACTAACAGTGATGTTGTCCGGTCTGTTGCTGGCCTGCTCGCAGGCAGAGCCACCGGCTGCTGTTGATCCGGGTCTGCCAGCCACTCACTGGGGCAATCCGGTCGCAACAAATGGTGAAGCCCCGCATACATGGTCTGCACTGGAGAAAAACCTCAAGCCTGAAGCGTGTGCACAGTGCCATGCCGAACAGTTTAGTGACTGGAAAAATAGCCTGCATGCGCACGCCTACTCACCCGGCCTGATCGGCCAGTTTCCCGGTATGGGGCATGGCGAGGGCAACGATTGCCTGAAATGTCATGCGCCGTTAGCTGAACAGAAATATCTCTCTAATAGTGACATGATGGACTCCCTTAGAGACAAGTTGAAAGAGCCGGTTGGTTTCTCGGAGAGCGGTAAGCTTAACGAGAACTCTCTGTCACTCAGGCACGCCGGGGTCACCTGTGCTGCATGCCATGTGCGTGGCTGGGATCGGTTTGGCCCGCCCCAGAGAGAGACAGGGGCAGTTGGAAAAGTGACCGGAGCGTCACATGGCGGGTTCACGGCAACCAGAGATTTTGAGAAGTCGAACTTCTGTGCCTCTTGCCACCAGTTTCCGCAGGAGTATGCCATTAACGGCAAACCTCTGGAAAACACGGTGAAGGAGTGGAAAGAGAGCCGTTTTTCACGGGAAGGTGTGCAGTGCCAGAACTGTCACATGCCGGATCGGAAACATCAGTTCAGAGGCATTCATGATCTGGAGATGACCCAAAAAGGACTCAACTTTGTTGTTAACCGGAAAGGTGAGGGGGCCGAGCTGGCTCTCACCTCCAAATGGATCGGCCATGCATTTCCAACCTATGTGACACCGAAGGTGGTGGTACGTGCCGAGGCCGTGGGTGATAACAACAAGGTGCTGCGGAGCTGGCAATGGGATATTATTCGTGAGGTCTATTATGATCAGGGGTGGAAAGAGCGGCGCGATACACGCCTGATGCCTGGAGAGAGCCGTAGTTTTACCGTTTCAGAGCCTCCTGAAGGCTCACGGCGCGTTCAATATGTTGTTGAGGTGATACCGGACCATTTTTATAAAGGGGTCTATCAGCGGTTGTTAAACGACACTCTGGACAGGGATGCTGAAACATTGATCAGGCAGGCGGTCAAACAGGCTGATGCCAATGACTACGTGCTGTTTGAGGGCTTAGTTAAACTGGATTAGCTCCCGGAAGCTTTTTTTAACGCCTCTTTGATACGTTCTCTATCGTGATCGGGAAGGGTGATGCTCTCATCCTTCTCTGTTTGCTTGCGAAGGTTATGAAAGAAGCTGTTCAGTAGCTGCAGATTGTCCGCGTAGTTGCGGCATGCACCGCAGAGAAGAAGATGCATACGAAGCTGAATGCGTTCCATCAACGTCAGTTTACGTTCAAGCTCGTCAGACTGAAGCTGACTGGCCTCTCTGCAGAAGTGGTTCATGAGTGTCGATTGCCTCCAAACCAGTGATGATCCAGGCATGTTCGAAGTGCCAGGCGCGCACGATGGATTAGTACGTGCAGATGAGTCGATGTAATTTCAGCTGTCTTACAGATGGATTCCGTATCTTCACCTGAGATCTCCCGCATGCGAAATACGATCTGCTGTTTCTCCGGCAGTTTGTCGATACAACCCTGAAGTGTTTTTTGGAATTGATCACTTTCGCAGAGATCTTCGGGATTCTCTTTCCAGCTTGTCGGCGCCTCAATCCAGCGGCCATCAGCACTGAACAGAGACGAAGTTGGATCCGATTCGACAGCCTCTGCGAGCCTGCGGTTACGTATCTCTTTTCGGATAAGGTCGGTGATTTTATGTTTCAGAATGCCAACTAGCCAGGTTCGAACCGATGAATTTCCGGAAAAACGCTCCCAGCCCCGCCATGCAGCAAGAAGGGTCTCCTGAACCATATCACTGGCCTGCTCCTCATTACGAAGACGTGACTGCGCATAGCGAAAGAGATAGTCGCCATGATCGGTAAGCCAGCTTTCGGGGTTTGAGGCCTCTTTGCTCATTGGAGTAGCATGACACCTGCGCCCACAGCGTCAAAGAAATTCGCATCAAAACGAGACCTTTTATCTTCACGTGATAGAGTTACGACATGAAGATCAAGTTTTGGGGTGTCCGTGGCTCAATCCCATCTCCTGGACCGGCGACTGTTAAATACGGTGGTAATACTACATGTATTGAAGTGCGTACGGATTCAGGTGAGCTGATCATTCTTGATGCAGGCACGGGAATTTTCCCCTTGTCGCAGTCGCTGTTTTCAGAATTCCCTCTGGTTGCCAATATTTTTAATACCCATACTCACTGGGATCATATTCAGGGGTTGCCATTTTTTATTCCGTTCTTTGTGCCGGGTAATACGGTGAAAATTCATGGTGCAGCTGATCCAGTATCGCAAAAGGGTATTTCCGAGATTCTGAGTGCCCAGCTTCAGTACCGTTTTTTCCCGATTCGTGAGGCGGAACTAAAATCCGACATTGAATACTTCTCTCTGAAAGAGGGGGAGAAAACGACCGTTGGAGATGCCGTTGTTACACCCGTGATGATGAATCATCCGGTGATTAATTTTGGATACCGGATTGACTGCAACGGAAAATCCCTCTTTTTTACCGGTGATCATGAGCCACTGCGCAATATTCATACGCAAGAAGATCCTGAAAAACATGCCGAGTACAAAGAGGTGATGGATCAGAAGAACCAGACGATAATGGATGTTATCACAGGGGTGGACGTGCTGATTGCAGACACCTCATATACACCTGACGAATACATGCAGAAGATCGGCTGGGGACATGGAACCTTTGACTCCTCCATTCAGATGGCGAACAAGGCAAAGGCAAAGGTGCTTTATTGCACCCATCATGAACCGACCCGAAGTGATAATGCACTTGAAGCAGTGTTTGCTGAAGCGCTGTCCCGTAACGCTCACCGTGAGGGTGACGCTGAGTGTTTCCTCGCCTATGAAGGATTGGAAATAGAGCTTTAGATACGGCTTCGGGCGTCCTGCCCTAGGCCTTTTGTCGCAATCGAAAACATAGTTTCCGATTACTTACTAAAGCCACCCATCCATGGGTGGAGGGGCGCTTCAAGAAGCCGCCATTACCCCCACAGGAGGTGGGGCGAGCGAATATAATGAGCTCGTAAGCGGAGCAAGACCGCGCTCTTGTGTAGCGACACAAGGTGGAAGGCAGGATGCCTGTAACCGGATGAATGAAACCCTCCTCAAACGCCAGGCAGAATAGGGCGGACAAGCCAGACAATAGTAACAATCACAAATGCCATAATCAGGTTTAATCGGATGCCAGTTTTCACCATGGCCTGCATTGGCACATAATCAGTGCCGAATACAATTGCATTGGGTGGTGTTGCAACAGGCAGCATGAATGCACAGGAGGCGGCAAGGGTGGCTGGAATCAGCACCATCATCAGATCCATCTCATTGGCCAGGGCTGTAGCAGCAAGAATCGGCAGCATCACCTGAGTGGTTGCGGTGTTACTGGTAACTTCTGTAAGAAAGGTGATAGCCAGCGCAATGCCGAGCATCATCAACACCAAAGGGACACCTCCAAGGAAACCAAGTTGACTACCGATCCATAGCGAGAGACCTGACTGCTGCATGCCGGAAGCAAGCGCAAATCCGCCACCGAGCAGTAGTACGATCTCCCATGGCAATCGCTTGAACGACTCCCTGTTTAGAATAGGGATGCCTTCACCACTTTTGAGCAGAAAGAGCAGTGTGGCTCCAAACATGGCGACAGTACCATCATCTACACCGGGATAGGGAAGAAGTGATGACCAGCCCGGAATGGTAAAGTTCTCGATAACAATGCCCTCTCTACTCATCCAGAGAAGGGCAGTCATGGTTAAAACAGTGGCGACATACCGCTCTTCTCTGCGCATCGGGCCGAGGCTGAGCAGCGTGTTTTGGAGCTGGTCTGCATTCGAGGATTCCCATGGAAGTTGAGCCAGTTTCGGGCCAAGCACCAGGAACAGTACAACCAGGCCAACTGCCACCATTGGCAGGCCGATCATCATCCACTCAAGAAAAGAGGGGGCCAGTTCCGGCGCTGCTGCCCGGATGTTTTCCAGAAACACCAGGTTTGGTGCTGTACCGACCGGCGTTCCCATACCGCCGAT
>Ga0316187_10000406_pt1 | contig 33284 bp, 30 predicted proteins | sample CroRivburrow1_MG_FD_204927 | JGI IMG/M metagenome (GOLD analysis project Ga0316187, IMG submission 204927) | Coastal sediment microbial communities from Maine, United States - Cross River worm burrow 1 | ecosystem: Environmental > Aquatic > Marine > Coastal > Sediment | place: USA: Maine... | reverse complement strand
CACGATCAGCGCATCGCCATGATCGATCGGTTCGCCGCAAAGCATCGGCTGGCGCAGATGGAGATCACGCCACTGCCGGCATGGCTGCAAATCTCGGGACATAGTATCAACTGATCTGTCGACACCGGATCCGAGGGGTTGTATGTTCACGCTTTGCCCCGGGGAGTGGAAGGGCTAGCCTGCATAGTGGCGGGATCAGGTCGCGCTTCAACTAATTACCCCGCAACACATCGAGCAACGACAGCGTCATGCGCGCGGTAGCCCCCCACAGCAATTCGCCGTCGTAGCGGTCGTAGTAGACCACCGGCCAGGGACGTTGCGATTGCGGGTGCTGGCGCTGCTCGGTACGATAATTGGATTCGTCGGCAAGCCACCGCAGCGGTATGCTGAAAATTCGCGCCACCTCAACCCCGTCGGGAATCAGGTCATATGGCCAGGGTATCGCGGCGACGTAAGGGCGCACCTGGAATTCACTGATCGTGTGGTGATGATTGATGTAGCCGAGTACCTCGACGTCACCGGGTGCGAGACCAATTTCTTCCTCGGCTTCGCGCAAGGCGGTGGCCAACAGCGAATTATCGATATCGTCGCGCTTGCCGCCGGCAAAGGCTACCTGCCCACTGTGGCGATCGCCTTCGAAGCTGGTGCGGCGGATATAAAGGATGTTCCAGGCATCGTCGATGCGCACAAAAGGTACCAGCACGGCGGCTTCACGAGCAGCGTCACTGAGCAGTTCAGGCGGGACGTCATAGGTGGTATCGGCCTGCGCGTGCAGACGCGCACGTATCTGCTCGAGGGTCAGAGAATCGAGATCAGGCACGCCTGGTTTGCGCTTTACGGCGCAGCTCTGTCAGCGCCAGTATTCGCCGGCGCTCTTCGTTCGCGGCATCACCCCAGGCGCAGATTTCAGCCATGCTGCGAAAACAGCCGACACAGATATCGTCGTCGTCCAGGGTACACATACGAATACAGGGCGACTCGACGCGGCCCTGCGCCGCCGCATCAGTACTGTAAGTTGCCATGCTCGAATTCCGGGTGGTTGTTAAAGTAGACAATCGAATCGTCTATCTGTTGCAACAGGCGTGTCCTGTCTTTACCGAGCACGCCCTTCAATATCAAATGATTGGATACATGGTCGCTACGAAAGATGGTATTGGCGAGTTCGGTAGCGCCGAGAAAAGTTTTCATCTCACGGCACAATTCAACGGTGTTCTGTTCCTCGAACTCACCATTGAAGCCGGCAATAAAACGCTCTGCTCCGCGGTAAAAGGTCAGCACCAGGGTCGCCAGGTAGTCGGGTTGAGTGTCATTGACGAGCCTTGCCGAGGCCAGCGCATGCTGTTCGCTGTAGTGTCTGCCGCCGATGCCGTTGAGGATCATTACCGAGGTTTTGATGCCGGCAGCCCGGGCGCGCAGCAGGGCATTGGCCGTGGTAGCGTAGGTTTCGCCCTTGCCAACACGTTGCAACACCGTGTCGTCACCACTTTCAGCGCCGACATAGATCACCTTGAGGCCCAGCGATTCGAGTTCCTGCAAGTCCTCGTCACTCTTGTTTTTCAGGTTGGACGGCAGGCAATAGGATGAAACCCGACTCACCGATGGCAGGCTGCTGCGGATCTCGCCAAGAATGTTACGCAGGCGGCGCATCGATAAAACCAGCGCATCGCCATCGGCGAGAAACACCCTGCGCGCTGCGACCCCCTGCTCGCCACAGGCACGAATTTCGGCCAGCAGTTCCGCTTCGGCGCGCGCCCTGAATTTTTTTTGCGGATCGGTATACATTTCGCAATAGCTGCAACGATTCCAGCTGCAACCGTTGGTGACCTGGAAAATGAGTGAGCGCGCCTCGCTTGGCGGGCGAAACACGGGCTCGACATAACTGACCGGGAATGTATGTATCATAATTCAGCAAGACTAAATGAGAGCGCCCGATCGACACAAGTAATAAGGGCTTGCATGAAGCGAAAATTTCGGTATTTTCGTTTGCATGCCTGCACAGATCGTCAATACTGAGCGCTATCCGCTGGATCGCCTGGATTCGAAAGTTGGGGAAACCTGGCTGAACCAGCTGCGAGCCAGCTTGCACCGGGATGGATCCTGCACTCTGCCCGATTTCGTCACCACACAAGCGCTGCAACTGATGGCGGCACAGGCACGCAGCATCACCCACCTGGCCTATCCCGGCCCGACCGAGGTAACCCCCTATTTTTTCAATTACCGCCTGGGCGAAGGCGAGTCTTTGCCGGATAGCCACCCACTAAGGCGCAAGGGCAAGCGCCGCCTGGCCCAGGTTGCAACTGACCTGATACCAACCGATTCGTTGTTGAGCCAGCTGCATCGCAGCGGGCTGATGATCGACTTCCTCAGCTCGGTTTTGCAACAACCGGTTTATCGGAATTGCGACCCCTACCAGTCGCTGAATATCTCGGTAATGGATGAAGGCGGTTGCCAGCAATGGCATTTTGACAGCGGCAACATGGTGACGACGCTGCTGTTACAGGAACCCGAGGGAGGTGGTGTTTTCGAATACGCGCCCGCAATCCGCTCGGAGACCGACGAGAACTTCACGGCAGTGCAGGCTGTGCTCGATGGTCGCAGCGATCGCGTAATGCAGAATCGCCTGCGCGCCGGTACCCTGTCGCTGTTTCGCGGCCACTATTCGCTGCATCGAGTCACGCCAGTTATCGGCAAGCGCCAGCGCCTGCAGGCGATACTCGGATTTTCAACCAGTCCCGGGATGTACGGCAAACTCGAATCGAGCATTCTGCACTATGGGCCGCGGGTCGCCGCAATCGAGGCCAGCGACCCGCTTTACCCGCAGGCGTCGTAATCGCGTAACTACAGGTAGTTTTCAGCTAATTAGCTATTTGTCAGACAAATCAAAAAGGCATAGCATTGCAACCATTTACCAACAACAGCACGGCTTAACTCTGCCGGCTTAACCCGAATGGAATACTAGATTGGCTGACAAAATCCTGAGCATTTCGCGGCGCACGCGCAAAACCCCTTTTACCCCCCGTGTCGAAGCTGCTGGCGTCAAAGGCTATACCGTGTACAACCACATGCTGTTGCCCACCTACTTCAATACCAATGAAGCCGATTACTGGCACCTGTGCCAGGACGTACAGGTCTGGGACGTTTCCTGCGAGCGTCAGATAGAGGTTTCCGGGCCCGACAGCGAACGCCTGATCCAGCTGATGACGCCGCGCGATATATCCCGGGCGGTCATAGGTCAGGGCCTGTACGCGCCGCTGTGCGACGAGTACGGCCTGCTGATCAACGACCCGATTCTGATCAAGTTCTCAACCGACCGCTGGTGGGTGTCCATCGCCGACAGCGACGTTCGCCTGTGGGCGCGCGGCATCGCCTACGGGCTTGGTCTCGATGTGCAGGTGCGCGAAGCCGATATCTGGCCGCTGGCGGTACAGGGGCCAAAGGCGGAAGAGCTGGTGAGCCGGGTTTTCGGCGACGAGGTTCGCAGCATTCGTTTTTTTCGCTCGAAGATGCTCGAATTTCGCGGCACCGCAATGATGGTGATGCGTTCCGGTTACAGTAAGCAGGGCGGCTTCGAAATCTATCTCAACGATCTGCAGCTGGCGCTACCGCTGTGGGACGAACTGTTTAACCAGGGCGCCGATCTCAACGTACGCGCCGGCGGCCCGAACCTGATCGAGCGTATCGAGAGTGGCTTGCTGTCCTACGGCAACGACATGAACTTCACCCACAACCCGTTCGAATGCGGGCTCGACCATTACATGGACATCGATGCCGACATCGATTGCATGAGTCTACAGGCGCTGCGCGCGATCCGCGGCAAGCACGTTCATCAACTGGTAGGGATCGTGTTCGATGCGGTCGTCGAGTTCAATGATTTCAAGATCGAGGTGGACGGTGTCCAGGTCGGCGACGTGCGCTCGCAGGTATGGTCGCCCGGTCATCTCAAGTTTCTTACCCTGGTGATGATGAAGCGCGATTTCCTCGCCAGCAACGACAGCGTCACGGTCGGCGGTAAATTGGGTAACATCGTCGACCTGCCGTTCACCTTCGATGCCGTCAGTTAACGCCGGGAGGCCTGCATGAGCCGATCATCCTATCTCAAACCCGATACCGTGGCGCTGCACAGCGGCTATGTTCCGGAAAGCGACCATGGATCGCGTGCAGTACCGATTTACCAGACGACTTCCTACGTGTTCGAAAGTGTCAGTGAGGGCTCCTCGCTGTTCAATGTCGAACAGGGCGGTCACATTTACAGCCGCATTACCAATCCCACGGTCGCGGTGCTGGAACAGCGCATCGCTGCGCTCGAAGGTGGTAGTGGCGCGATATGTACCGCATCGGGCATGAGCGCGCTGTTCACCGTCTTCATTACGCTGTGTTCCGCGGGCGACCACATCGTCTCGGCGACCCAGATTTATGGCTCCACCGCCACCCTGCTGAAGCACACCATCAAACGCCTCGGCATCGACTGCAGCTTTGTGCCGGTCAACGATAAGGAGGCGCTGCGCGACGCCATCAAAGCCAACACCAAGATGGTATTTTGCGAATCCATTGGCAACCCCGGGCTCGAAATTTCCGACATCCCCGGCATCAGCGCCATCGCGCATGAAGCGGGGATTCCGGTCGTGGTCGACGCGACCTTTGCTACGCCCTGCCTGTGTCGGCCGATCGATCACGGTGCCGATATCGTGGTGCACTCGGTCACCAAGTGGATGGGCGGTCATGGCGTTGCCATTGGCGGAGCCGTTGTCGACGGTGGTCGCTTCGACTGGGAACAGAGCGGACGTTTTCCGGAATTGACCGAACCCTATGCGCCGTTTCACGGCATCCGGTTCTGGGAAGAATTTGGTCCGTCGGCGCTGGCGATGAAAATGCGTGCCGAGTCGATGCGTGACGTCGGCGCGGCGATGAGTCCGCACAACGCCTTCCTGATCCTGCAGGGCATCGAGACCCTGAGTCTGCGCATGAGGCAACACGTCGCTAATGCGAAAACCCTGCTCGGCTGGCTGCAACAGCAGGATGCGGTGACCTGGACCAACTACCCCGACATGGAATCCAACGCCAGTCATGCGTTGGCGGCAACGCTATTTGCGGATGGCGCCGGGTCGATGCTGTGCTTTGGCGTGATTGGCGGCCGCAAGGGTGGTGCCGCCTTCATCGATTCACTGGAACTGGCATCGAACCTGGCCAATGTCGGCGATGCGCGTACCCTCGTGCTGCACCCCGCGAGCACCACGCACTCGCGCCTGACAGTCGAAGACATGCAGGCCGCCGGTATCAGCCCGGACATGATTCGCGTATCGGTCGGCATTGAAGACATCAGCGACATCAAGGCTGACTTTGCGCGCGGCTTCAAGGCGGCACAACGTGTCGCGGGAGCCGCCTGATGTATTTCGAAGTACGCGGCAGTAAAACCTATGCAGCGACTGGCGGTAAGGAATTTGACAGCAGCCTGCCGACGGTCATGTTCGTCCACGGCAGCGGACTGGATCATCGCAGTTGGGCGCTGCAAACCCGCTGGTTTGCCTACCACGGCTATTCGGTGCTCGCCCCGGATCTGCCCGGACACAGCCTGTCGAAGGGCGATGCGCTGGAAAGTATCGAGGACATGGGCGCATGGCTCGCCGAATTTATTCGCGCCTCGGGGGCCGGCAAGGTTCACGCCGTCGGACATTCACAGGGTTTCCTCGACGTATTGGAGCTGGCCAACCAGGCGCCGGATTTGTTGAAGTCGATTACCGGCATCGGCACCGCCGGTGCGATACCCGTTAATCCGGCGTTGATCGAGGCCGCCAAAAGTAGCGCGGGCGCTGCAGCCGAAATGCTGTTGCTCTGGGGTTTCGGCCCCGATGCCCAGTACGGCATCAGCGCGGTACCTGGCATGCAACCGATCGCGATCGGCCGACAGATCATGGCGCGCAACCCGTTGTACGCGGATCTGGTTGCCTGCGGCGCCTACCAGAATGGCAGTGCGGTCGCCAAAACGATCGATGTGCCAGCGCAACTGATACTAGCGCGCAAAGACCGCCTCACCCCCGTCAAGGCAGGCATGGCATTTGCCGAGGAACTCGGCGCGCGCGTCACTATCATCGAGCGCTACGGACATATGCTACCGATCGAAGCACCTCGACAGACCCTACAGATACTGCGCGAACTGATCGGCGCGCTTGAAAGCAGCCGCTAGAGGATAACCATGAGCATAAACAAAGTCGCCGTCATCGGTGCCGGCACCATGGGCGCCGGCATTGCCGGACAAGTCGCCAATGCCGGTGTCGAAGTCTGGTTGCTGGACCTGCCCGGCGACAGCAACCCGAATGCGCTCGCGCAACGCGGCCTCGAACGCCTGCGCGATCCCGATCAACCCGGCTTGATCAGTAAGGACGCCGAGGCGTTTATCCACCTCGGCAACACGCGTGATGATTTTGCGCAGCTGGCGGATTGCGACTGGGTCGCTGAGGCCGTGGTCGAGCGCCTGGAGATCAAGAAGGATCTTTACCGCCGTCTCGACAGCGTCTGCCAGCCGCAGGCGATCATCACCTCGAACACCTCGACTATCCCCATCCGCCTGCTGGTAGAAGACATGCCGCTGGCATTTCGTCAGCGTTTCGCCATCACTCATTTTTTTAACCCGGTGCGCTTCATGCGCCTGCTGGAACTGGTTCGTGGTGAAGACACCGCTCCCGCGGTCATCGACCTGCTGGCAGATTTCTGTGAGCAACAGCTGGGTAAAGGTGTCGTGCCCTGCCTCGATACGCCGGGTTTTCTCGGCAACCGGGTCGGCGTGTTCACCATACAGTGTGCGCTCCAGGCGGCCTTTGAACTGGGGCTGACCCCGCTGCAGGCCGACGCCATTTTCGGCCGGCCGATGGGGATACCCAAGACCGGTGTATTCGGACTCTACGACTTGATCGGCATCGACCTGATGTCAGACGTGGTGCAGAGCCTGGTCAATATCCTGCCAGCCGACGACCCCTTTCACGCCGAGGCTGCGGTGCTGCCGTTGATGACGCAAATGATAGCCAACGGGCAAACGGGCAATAAAAAGGGCCAGGGATTCTATCGCGATAGCCCGGCGGGACGCGAAGTCCTCGACCTCGAAAGCGCCGAATACGGTCCGGCAGCACGCCTCAACCTGCCGCTGGCCGAACGTGCCGAACAGCAGGGTGTCAGCCAGTTACTCGATGACGATAGCCTGTATGGCGATTTCGCCTGGCGCGTGCTGGCCCGCAGCCTGAGTTATGCCGCGGCATTAATCCCCGAGGTCGGTGACGATCCGGTCGCCATCGATGACGCGATGAAGCTGGGCTATAACTGGATCCAGGGCCCCTTCGAACTGATCGACGAGATCGGCGTCGATCGATTTATCGAGCGCCTCGAAGCCGAGCAGATGGCGGTTCCGCCGTTTCTTGCCGAGGCCAGGGGCTCGAGTTTTTATCGCGTAGCCGACGGTGAACTGCAGGCACGACATCATGGCGGTAAATGGCAGACCATCGAACGCCCCGCCGGCGTAATCCGCTTTAGCGAAAAACGACAGACCCTGCAACCGCGCAATCACTGCGCGGTCGCGAGCTGGTACGATCTCGACGGCATTGCGCTGGTCGAGTTTCACAGCAAGGCGAACGCCCTCGATGCCGATTCGATGGCGATCCTCGACGACGCCCTGACCCAGGTTGAGACGGGTGCTATGCGCGGCCTGATCGTGCATAACGATGCGCAGCACTTTTCCTGTGGCGTCAATCTGCAGAAGGTGCGCGAATTCTTTCGGCGCGAGGACATGGACGGTCTGGATCGCTTTCTGGCTGATTTCCAGAACACCGTGCATCGAATGCAGACGGCGACATTCCCCGTGGTCGCGGCCCCGGTCGGCATGTCCATCGGCGGCGGCTTCGAAGTCGTCCTGCATGCCAAACAGGTCATCTGCCATGCCAATTCGGTAACCGGGCTGGTGGAGTCCCTGGTTGGCGTGGTCCCCGGTGGTGGCGGATGCAAGGAAACCCTGTACCGCTGGATCGATCTCCTGCAATGCGGCGAGGACATATCCAAAGCCTGCTGGAAAGCATTTATGAATCTCGGCTACGGCAGGACAGCAACCTCGCCCGTCATCGCGTTGCAACAGGCCATGCTGCGCAGCAACGATCGTTTTGTCATCAATCGCGATCGCATACTCGGCGAAGCCATCAAGGCGATCGATGACCCTGCCGGCCAGCTAGCCTTTGAACGCCCGGAGCTGGCCATGCCCGGTAGACCTGTTTTCCAGGAAATGGTCAAATGGCTCGAACAATCTCGCGACAAGGGCCTGTTCATGCCACATGACGTCAAGGTCGGCACCGAAATGGCGCGAATCGTGACCGGTGGAGACATCGAGCCCGGCACTATTTTATGCGAGCAGGATTTCTATGATGCCGAGCGGCGTTCATTCCTGAGCCTGGTATCTGGCAGCGCCACGCGCGATCGCATCAACAGCATGCTCGACGCGGGATCTCCCGTTCGTAACTAGTACAGGTGCAATATGACGATAGAATATGACCAGCTTGAACCCAACGATGCCAATTTTGTCGCGCTGACACCCCTGTCCTTTCTGCAGCGTAGCGCAGACATCTATCCGCAACGCGAAGCGCTGATATACAACCAGCGCCGCTATAACTGGGCGCAAGTGCGCAGTCGCTGTAACCGCATCGCCTCCAGTCTCGCTGCGCGCGGCATCGGCAAAAACGATACGGTTTCGGTGTTCGCCTTCAACACCCCGGAAATGTTCGAAAGTCACTTTTCGATCCCGATGGCGGGCGCCGTGCTGAACACGATCAATACCCGCCTCGACGCCGACACCGTGGCCTATATCATCGATCATGCGGAATCGCGTATGTTCATCTGCGATCGGCAACTCTGGCCAGTGCTCGAGGACGCCCTCAAATCCTGCAGCAGGCAACCGGAAATTGTCATCATCGACGATGTAGATGCGATCGAAAAGCCGCCATTACCGAGCGACATCGAGTTCAGCTTTTACGAAGACCTGGTTGATCGCGGCGATGACACTTTCGCCTGGCGCCCACCTGAAAGCGAATGGCAGGCATTAACGCTGAACTACACCTCGGGTACCACTGGCCGACCGAAGGGCGTGGTCTATCACCACCGTGGCTCCTACCTGATGACCATGGGCACCGTGGTTTCCTGGGCGTTACCGCCACACCCTCGTTACCTGTATACCGTGCCGATGTTTCATTGCAATGGCTGGGGCCATGCCTGGACCATGACCGCACTCGCCGCCACCGTGGTCTGTATTCGTGCCTTCGCGCCAAAGCTGTTCTTCGACCTGGTCGAGGAACACGAGGTCACTCATTTCGGTGGTGCCCCGATAGTATTGAACATGCTTGCGCTGGCGCCGCCTGAAGTGCAGAAAAAATTCAGGCACACCGTGCACGCAATGACCGCTGGCGCTCCGCCACCGGCCAGGGTGCTGGAGAGCATGGCGCAATTCAATCTCGAAGTGATGCACGTCTATGGACTCACCGAAACCTATGGTCATATCCTGCATTCCGCTCCCCAGGACGACTGGCAGCAACAGTCGATCGCACGCCAGGCGGAATTGAAGGCGCGCCAGGGCGTCCGTTTCGCGATGACCGAGTCAGTCGACGTCGTCGACCCCGAGTCCGGCCGGCCGGTACCCTGGGATGCCGAAACCATGGGTGAAATCGTGATTCGCGGCAACACCGTGATGAAGGGTTACCTGAAAGATCCCGCAGCCACCGCCGAGGTTTTTGCAGGCGGTTACTTCAGGAGTGGTGACATTGCCGTGGTATTCCCCGACGGCTATATCCAGGTCAAGGATCGCGCCAAGGACGTTATTATCTCGGGTGGTGAGAATATCTCGTCGGTTGAGGTCGAGGGCGTACTTTACCGTCACCCGGCGGTCGGTGACGCCGCCGTGGTCGCGCTTGCCGATGACAAATGGGGCGAGGTGCCCTGCGCTTTTGTCGAGCTGAAACCCGGCGCAAAAACCAGTGAGCAACAGCTGATCGATTTTTGTGCCGACAACATGGCGCGCTTCAAGCGGCCGAAAAAAGTCGTGTTTGGCGAACTGCCGAAGACCGCGACCGGCAAGATACAGAAAAATGTACTGCGTGAGCGCGCCAAACAGTTGTAAACAACAGTCTTCAACCGTATCTTAGGCAGCCATGAATCACGACATAACACCACTCCAACTACGCCATAAGATCCGCAGTGGCGAGTTCACCTCGAATACCTCCGGCTATTCACCGGGATTCGTGCAGGGCAATCTGTGCATACTGCCGGCCGACTACGCCAACGAGTTTCTGCAATTCTGCCAGGCCAATCCACGACCCTGCCCGCTGATCGGAATGGCCTCGAGTCCCGGTGATTATCGCATTCCAAAGCTGGGGGAGGACCTCGATATCCGCAGCGACATACCCAGTTACCGCGTATTTGCAGACGGCAACCTGGTCGATGAGGTCAACGACGTCAGCAATCTGTGGCGCGACGACCTGGTATCCTTCGTGCTCGGCTGTTCGTTTTCCTTCGAGGAGGCATTGATCGCCGACGGCCTGGAAGTGCGTAATGTCAGTGAAGGCGTCAACGTGCCCATGTATCGCACCAACATCGACTGCACCAGCGCCGGTCGTTTCTCCGGCAAGATGGTGGTCAGCATGCGCCCGATGAATCCCAGGGATGCTATTCGCGCGATCCAGATCTGCACCCGTTTTCCGGCGGTTCACGGTGCGCCGATACATTTCGGTGACCCGCAGGCGATCGGGGTAAACGACATCGACCATCCCGACTTCGGCGACGCGGTGACCATTCAGCCTGGAGAAGTGCCTCTGTTCTGGGCCTGTGGTGTAACCCCGCAGGTTGCCGTCGAACAGGCGCGACCCCCGTTTTGCATAACCCATTCACCCGGCTGCATGCTGGTTACGGATTTACCCAACAGCCACCTTGCCGTGATGTAGGCGGAACTAACCATGTTGATGCTCAATTGTGATCTTGGCGAAAGTTACGGTTCATGGAAAATGGGGCGCGACGACCAGGTCATGGCGCACGTCGATCAGGCCAACATCGCCTGTGGATTCCACGGTGGCGATCCACTGGTGATGCAGAACACCCTGGCGCTGGCAAAACAGCATGGCGTCATGGTCGGCGCTCACCCGGCCTACCCTGACCTGGTCGGTTTCGGCAGACGTTCGATGAACTGCTCCGCCGATGAAATTTCAGCCTTCGTGCATTACCAGGTTGCAGCCATCGACGGCATGGCGCGCATCCAGGGCCTCGACCTGGCCTACGTTAAACCGCATGGAGCACTGTATAACGACATGATGGCGCGTGCTGAAGTGCGGTCCCCGATCATGCGGGCTGTCGCCAGCTATTACCGGCCGATTCGCCTGATGCTGCAGGCAACGCCACAAGCCGACCAGCACCGCAGCGAAGCCGCGGCCCTGGGTATCGAACTCTGGTTTGAAGCCTTCGCCGATCGCTGCTACGACGACGATGGTAAACTGTTATCTCGTGCCAAAGAGGGCGCCGTGCACAGCCGCGACAAAATGCTCGCCCAGGTCGAACAGATCTGCCGCGAAGGCACGGTCACCTCGGTAAGCGGTCATACCCTCGACCTGCAACCCGATACCCTGTGCGTACACGGTGACAACGACGCGGGCGTCGCGGCGATCAAGGAAATTCGCCAGATCATTCACGCCTCTGCGATACGATGAAAATCGAAATTGCCGGGCAGAATGCGTTTATCGTCTATTTTGCCGATCAAACCAGCGCCGCAGTATCTGCGAAAATCCAGGCGGCTGTCGATAATATCCTCACCAATATGGCCGATTGTATCGTCGACCTCGTGCCCTCCTACGCTTCGTTACTGGTGATTTTCGATCTGGATCGCAGCGATCCTTTCGCGATGCGTCAACGCCTGCGCGTCGCACTGGCTGAGCTCGACAGTGTCGACGGCGGCGCGGGCGACCTGGTGACGCTTCCGGTTTATTACAGCCTCGAATCCGGCCCCGACCTGGAGGTGATAGCCGAACGCGGCAATCTCAGTGTCGAAGCAGTGATCGACATTCACCAGCAACAGGAATACCGCGTCTACGCGATCGGCTTCGCACCCGGCTTCGCCTACCTCGGTGAAGTCGATGAGCGTATTTCCGCGCCACGCCTGGCGACTCCGCGACAAAAGGTGCCGCGTGGCGCAGTGGCGATCGCCGATCGGCAGACCGCCGTTTACCCGGCAGTCTCTCCCGGTGGCTGGAACCTGATCGGCCTGTGCCCGACCCGTATGTTCGATCCGGCAAGCGATCCCAGCATGCCGGTCAAGGTGGGTGATCGAATTCGTTTTAGCGCAATCGAGCGTGCGCGCTTCCTGGAACTGGGCGGTGAACTATGAGCGGGTTTACCGTAACGCAGCCTGGCTTGCTGAGCCTGTTGCATGATCGTGGTCGTTACGGCGCGCACAAGCTGGGCCTGACCACTGGCGGGCCACTCGACTTTATCGCTTTCGACTGGGCCAACCGATTACTCGGAAACCACGTGAACGCTACCTGCCTCGAGATCAGCTTTGGCGGCCTGCAGTTGCAGGCGGATATCGACACCAGCCTTGTTATCACCGGCGCAACCGCGTCCTGCAAGCTCAACGGCGACAACATCCAGCAATGGCACACTCGTGATATAAAAAAAGGGGACGAACTCGAAATCGGCTTTGCCAGCGCAGGCACGCGAGTTTATCTCGCGGTCACTGGAGGCTTCGCCATCACGCCCAGTTTTGGCAGCAGTTCGACGGTGCTGCGTGAAAAAATCGGCGGCTTGAATGGCGACAAACTACAGGCAGGGGATTATCTGCCCTGCACCCCTGCCCAGCTGTCTAAACATTGCTACCTGCCTCTGCGGGAGCGTCCCGTATACGGCGACCAGGCCACTCTCAGAGTCGTCAGCGGTTATCAACAGTCGGCATTCAACGCGCTCCAGCAATGGCGCTTTTTTAATTCCGAATACCAGCTTACCGATCGCTGCGATCGCATGGGCTTTCGTCTCGAGGGTGAAAGCGTGCACTCTGAAGTCGTCGGCATGTTGTCTGAAGGCATCTGCCTGGGTGCAATCCAGATTCCCGCCGACGGCCAGCCGATCGTGTTGATGAATGACCGCCAGACCATTGGCGGCTATCCGAAAATTGGCTCGGTAATCGTCGAGGACACGCCTCGACTGGCGCAGCTGTCACCCGGATTTCATGTGAATTTCGAAGCGATCAGTATCGAACAGGCCCATAACATACACTGTCTTGCGCATGCCCGTTTCCAGCGCAGCACCCCACTTCCCTGCTGAGTACCCATGAACGCAATCGAAGAACTGGCGCTAAGTCGCAATATCGAAGACATTTTAGTGGCCCGCAATCTGCGTGGCATGAAAACCGTACAAGCGCACCTCGAGGCCGGTTACTGCCTGCGGGCCGCGCGCCTGTTGCAGCACTGCCGCGGCAATATCCTGATCGGCACCGGTTTTCCCGTGGTCAAAACCTTTGAAACCGATGGCCCGGTCGGGGCGATTGCGATGTACGAGGCCTTTGAAAAGCTCGGTGCTACGCCGACCATCGTCTGTGGTCGGCCTCTGTCACAGGCGCTCGCGGCTCGATACCGGATCCACGAAATACGCGTCGGTGACCACGATCGACGCGAGCACGAGGCGCGCGATGCCCTCGAACAATTTCAGCCCGAGGCAATCATCTCCATCGAACGCCCCGGGCAGGCAGCCGATGGTGGCTATTACAATATGCGCGGCGAGAGCATCAGCGAACATACGGCCTGCTTCGATACTTTCATGAATCAAAGCGAGTGCCCCACCATCGCCATTGGCGATGGTGGTAACGAAATCGGCATGGGTAATGTCACCGGGGCGCTACGCGATCTGAACATCGTGCCGGCGATCACCAGGTGTGACGAATTGATCGTCGCCGATGTGTCCAACTGGGGCGCCTACGGCCTGATTTCATTCCTCTCGGTGTGGAGCGAGCGTGATCTGCTGGCCGAGATCGTACCCTTGGACAGCTTGCGTTACATTTCAGAACTTGGCAGTGTCGACGGAGTCACTCGCATCAACCAGCTCACCGAAGACGGCCTCGACCCGAGCGAAGGCGAGTCCGTGTTACGCGAACTCCGCCAGGCTTGCGGGTTTATTCAGTCATAACGGCGAACCTTTCCCTTTTATCGAAGCGACTGGCATAATGTTTTCTGAGTACTGGCTCTATTCCTGAAAGTCCTGTTTCTGCTTAACTTGCCGCCCTTTTCACGGCAGCTTTAACGATCTGAGGTCACTATGACGATTGCATATTTAAATGGAAAATTCCTGCCTCTCGAAGAAGCCCGTATATCGCCAATGGATCGCGGATTTCTGTTTGGCGATGGAATTTACGAAGTCATTCCATCCTACGGTGGCAAAATGGTCGGCTTTGGCCCGCACATTGCGCGTCTGCAAACCGGACTCGACGCGATCGAAATCAAGCATGGCTGGAGCGACGAACAGTGGAAGGAACTGTGTACCTCGCTGCTCGAAAAGAACGGCAACGGTAATCTCGGTGTATACCTGCACGTCACGCGTGGCGCCGATACCAAGCGCAATCACGCTTACCCCGAGGGTATCAAACCGACCGTATTCGGCTATGCCTTCGAGATTCCACCGCCGCCCATTCCGGATCGCGACAAGATTAAACCTTTTACCTGTGCGACCGGCCTCGACATGCGCTGGGATCGCTGCAATATCAAATCGATTTCACTGCTTGGCAATGTTTTGCATTACCAGCAGGGACACAGCAAGGGCGACGGCGAAATCCTGCTCTACAACGGTAATAACGAGCTCACCGAATGCGGGGCCTGCAATGCCTATATCGTCAAGAATGGCGTGGTCGCGACTCCACCGCTCGACAACCAGATCCTGCCCGGCATTACGCGCCTGTTGTTACTCAGCGTATTGGCAGCCGACGGCAGCATTCCGGTCGAGGAACGGGTAATCACCATGGACGAGGTCTGGGACGCCGACGAAGTCTGGATTTCGAGTTCGAGCAAGGAAGTGGTACCCGTGGTCAAGCTCGACGGCAAACCGGTGGGCGACGGCAAGCCCGGGCCGATCTGGGAAAAGGCGGCCAAACTCTACTCCGCCGGCAAATACAATTTCTAAATAGAAACCGATTATGTCGTCCCCGCGCAAGCGGGGACCTGGTATCGGTGGTGCGTTGGTAGATCCTTGCTTACGCCAGAAGGACAATTTAAAGGTTAGCGATATATCGCCTGATCGGTAACCACCATGTCCAGGCGCACATCCCATTTCTCGGGAATAATTTGCTCGACCTGCTGCAATTCATGCGCCACACCGATGAGTTGTGGTCGGCAAACCGCAGCATCTTTACGCATCGCGAAACTGCGGTCGTAAAAGCCTCCACCCATGCCGATTCGATTGCGGCCGGCATCAAACACCACCAGTGGCGCCAGCACCAGATCGAGTTCTGCGGGCTGCAACATTTCGTCGTCACCGACATCGGGTTCTGGCAGGCGGAAGCTGTTGATGCGCATGTTCTGCTCACGAAAATACGGCGAAAAACGTAGCGACTGGTGATCCAGATTTGGCAGATAAACCTGCTTGCCGGCGGCCAGCGCGTGATCGATCACCGGATCCAGGCTAATCTCGCCATTGACCGCGTAGTAAACCGCCACTCGCTGCGCCTGGCGATAGACATCGAGTGCGAAAATTTTCTGCGCGAGCGCCTGGCTGGCCTGCGCCAGTTGTTGCGGCGTAAGCCCGGCACGCCGCCTGCGATTGTGTTGCCTCATCTCGTCGTGGCTGTACATGGCTGCCTCCGCAGATTTATGTCGCGCATGATACTGTCAACCTGTGTATCGCACCAGTCGCCCGCCCTTTCCGTTGCAATCTGCAGGTCAATCGACCAGGCTGAGAAGCCATTCCTTGAACGCCCGCACCGCGGGATTTTTTAAATGGGCCTCGGGATATACCACGTAATAGGCGAACTCATTGACCAGGCTGACATCGAAAGGTTTAACCAAACGCCCGGATTCGAGCAGATCCTCGACGAATGTGGTCGACCCCAGGGCTATGCCCTGCCCGTCAATGGCCGCCTGTATCAGGACGTTGGTATCGTCGATAACCGTACCCCGGTTGGCATCGATGTCTTCGATTCCGGCGAGAGTCAGCCAGTCGCACCAGCATTCATAATCGGCATCGTGCAGTAACGCGTAGTAACGCAGGTTGGCCACATCGGTCAGGGGTTTGTCATTACTCAGAAATGCTGGCGAGCACACCGGAAAGAAATCCAGGCTGAGAAGTTTCTCAACAATCACCCCCGGCCAGTCACCTTTACCGTAGGTGACGGCAATATCAATTTCCTCGCGCTCGAAATCGACCGCAGCATGTGCGTGATACAGGCGCAGGTCGATTTCAGGATACTGTAACCAGAAGTATTTCAGGCGTGGTGATAACCACTTGGCCGCAAACGACGGTGCCAGTCGCACGCTGAGGACATTTGAGTACTGCTCCTGGCTGATGGCAGCAACCGCCAGCGATACCCGATCGAAGGCTTCGATTACCTCGGGCAGCAGGCGCCGGCCCGGCTCGGTGAGAGCCAGTCGTCGCGGGTAGCGATCAAATAGAGCTACGCCGAGGAAATCCTCGATAACCTTGATCTGATGGCTGATCGCAGCCTGCGTGACGCTCAACTCATTCGCGGCAGCAGTAAAGCTGAGTAATCGACCCGCGGCTTCAAAACTCTTCAAACTGTTCAGCGGTGGCAGCCGGCGGCCCATCGGCACTCCCCTATGGATTATTTAATCTAATGCATACTATAAAAAATAATCGCTTGAATCCATTTTATTCAGACTCGAAAATGCCGGATGGTATTTGATTCCTGATTCCAACCGCCATCGAGGCAAATCAACATGGCACGACGTTCCAACGCACGCGAAGCAAAGATCGCATTACGTAAAGCCGCACTGGCCGAAAACCTGAAACCGGTTCATCCCGGCGAAACAGGCGGCCAGTATAAACCGCTGACGCCGGCCAATATCGAGCAGATCGAGGCGACGGTGTACCGGATTCTCGAGGAAATCGGTTTCGCCGACGCCAACCAGCACTGCATTGAAACCTGCCTGTCGGTCGGTGCCACCTATGGTGAAGACAAGCGCCTGCGCTTTCCGCGCGCCGTGGTCGACGACGCCCTGTCCAAATGCCGGCGCGACCTGATCCTGCACGGCCAGGATCCGAAACATGACCTGGAGCTTTCCGGTTCACGGGTACATTTTTCTACCGCCGGTGCCGCGGTGATGATCGCCGACCCGGTTAAAAACGAGTATCGCGAGACCAGCGCCCAGGATCTCTACGACATGGCGCGTATTACCGACAACTGCGAACACATCCATATGTTTCAGCGTACCTGTGTGCTGCGTGACATCCTCAATAACCACGACATGGATATCAACACTGCCTACAACGCGGTGATGGGCACCACCAAGCACATCGGTGCCAGCTGGACCGAGGCGCACCACCTCGAAGATACGCTGAAGATGCTGCACCTCATCGCTGGTGGCGAAGACAAGTGGCGTGAACGTCCGTTCATGAGTATCTCCTGTTGTCATGTCGTGCCACCGATGAAGTTCACCGACGAGGCACTCAGTTGCATAAAGGTTGCGGTCGAAGGTGGTATGCCGGTATTGCTGTTGTCAGCCGGTCAATCCGGCGCCACGGCGCCTGCCTGCCTCGCCGGCGCCGTAGCGCAAGCCTGGGCCGAGTGTCTGGGCGGCCTGGTATTCGTCAACGCCATCAAACCCGGGGCGCCAGCCATTCTCGGCACCTGGCCGTTCGTCTCGGATCTGCGCACCGGCGCGATGAGTGGCGGCTCGCCGGAACAGGCGATCCTGTCCTCTGCCTGTGCGCAGATGGGCAATCACTTCAACCTGCCGACGGGTACTGCCTGCGGCATGACCGATGCCAAGTTCCCCGACTTTCAGGCTGGTGCCGAGCGCGCCTATACGCTCTCCTGTGCCGCCACCTCGGGCGCCAACATCATCTATGAATCAGCCGGCATGTACGCGAGTCTGCTCGGCGCCTGCCCTGAATCCCTGTTGATGGACAATGACGTGATCGGCGCGGCATTGCGTATTACCCGTGGTATCGAGGTCAATGAAAAGACACTTTCCTTCGATGTCCTGAAAGATGTCTGTCTCGGCAACCGCGGCCACTATCTCGGTGCCGGCCAGACCCTGGAAGTAATGCAGACGGAGTATCTCTACCCGGAACTCGGCGATCGCCTGAGCCCGAACGAATGGGCCGAACAGGGTAAGCCGGTACTGCTGGACAAGGCGCTCGCACGCAAGAAAGAAATTCTGGACAATTATTTTCCCAACCACATCAGCGATGAGGTGGACCGGCAGATTCGCGAGCAATTTAAAATTTTCTTACCGCGAGCAGCATTTGGCCGTGCGGAATTCGATGTCGATAGTGTGGCAAGTTAACAGGATTGGATACTATGAAAAGTCATGCCAGGGTCGTTATTATCGGGGGTGGTTCGCTCGGGGTTAACCTGCTCTACCACCTGACTAAGGAAGGCTGGACCGACGTGGTACTGGTCGAGAAAGGCGAGCTCACCAGCGGTTCCACCTGGCATGCGGCCGGGCTCTGCTCGAACTTCATCGGTAATCACACCGTCGCACAGATCCATAACTATACGATCAGGCTCTATAATGAAATCCTGCCCGAGGAGACCGGTGAGAAATCCGTATTCCACCAGTGCGGCAGTATTCGCCAGGGGTTTAGCAAAGTCGAAGAAGAATGGTTTCGCAATCTCGAAAGCCGTTCCAGAAATATCGGCTTCGAGTTCAATATCGTCAGCAAGGCGGAAGCCCAACAACTCAATCCGCTGATGAACTTCGATAAAGCTCGCATCATCGTCAGCACGCCGAACGACGGCCACGTCGACCCGACCTCGGTCGTCATGCCGCTGTCCAAACTGGCGCGTAACAACGGCGCCGAGATTTACCGCAACACCCGGGTAACCGGGATCAACGAACTGCGCTCGGGCGAATGGGAAGTCGTTACCGAAAACGGCAACATCGTCGCCGAACACGTGGTCAATGCCGGCGGCTGCTTCGCACGCGAAGTGGGTGCCATGGCCGGCATCAACGTGCCACTGATCAACCTGGAACACCAGTACCTGGTCACCGAAACGCACCCGGATGTCGCGGCGCTGGATTTCGAACTGCCGGTCTGTCGCGATTCCTACAGCTCCGCCTATATTCGCCAGGAAGGACAGGGCTTCCTGGTCGGACCCTACGAAATGTGGGGTTCACGTCCCTGGGCGCTCGACGGCATGGACTGGTCCTTCGACCGCGAACTGTTCGAGCCGAACCTCGAAGTCCTGATGCCGTTCCTGGAACGCTGCTTCGAATTGACGCCGAAGTTCGAGGAGGTCGGGGTCAAATCGGTCGTCAACGGCCCGATTACGCATACCCCGGACGACAACCTTCTCGCCGGGCCGGTTGCCGGATTGCGCAACTTCTGGAATCTCTGTGGCGCCAGCATCGGTATCGCCCAGGGTGGTATCGGCAAGTACATGGCGCAATGGATGAAATACGGCCAGACCGAGATCAACATGGCACCGCTCGATTCGCGTCGTTTCGGCGACTGGGCCGACAGCAAGTACTGCACCATCAAGGCCATCGAATCCTACGAGGCGATGTACGCGGTGGGCGCTCCCAACGATAACCGTCCGCACGGTAGGCCGATGCGCACCAGTCCGTTGTATGTCCGCCTGCTCGAGCACGGCGCGGTGCACGGGGCAGTCCAGGGCTATGAAAAGCCCTTATGGTTTCAAACCGACACCGTCAGGCGCGAGAGTTTAAGCTGGTCGCACAGCGAAGCGCACTTCGTGGTCGCCGAGGAATGCAAGGCGGTACAGGAGTCCGGTGGCGTTATTGATATTTCGGGTGCTGCCAAGTACGACATCAGCGGCCCCGACGCCACGGCCTTCCTCGATCGCCTGTCCTGCAACAGGCTACCGCGCGTCGGCCGCATCGGCCTGAGCCTGTTTCACTCTCCGGGTGGCGGCATCATGTGCGAAATGTCGATTACACGGCTCGCCGATAACCACTATTACCTGGTTTCGGCAGTCGGTTCCGAACACAAGGACCTGCACTGGATGCAAGCCAACAAGGGCGATTTCGATGTCAATATCGCCAACCTCACCGACGATATCTCGTCGCTGTTGATTACCGGGCCAAAGTCGCGTGAAATACTGCAACAAATGACCGAGGAAGACCTGTCCAACCAGGCCTACCCGTGGTTGTGTGGACGCGAGATTCAGCTCGACAGCGCCATGGTACGCGTACTGCGTGTCTCCTATGCCGGCGAACTCGGCTATGAACTGCACATGCCCTCTTACCAGTTGCTGTCGATTTACGACTCGCTGTGGCGCAGGGCGGAACCTCTGGGAATCCGCAACTTTGGTGGCTATGCTTTTAACTCGATGCGCATGGAAAAGATGTATCGCGCCTACGGCAATGAGTTCACCGAGGAGATCAGTGGTTACGAGGCCGGCATGGGACGCTTCATCGATACCAGCAGGGATTTTATTGGCTGCGAAAACCTCAAACAGCGTCAGCAGGATGGCTATGCAATCGAACTCGCCTACCTGGTATTTGATGATGCCGTGGCCTGCGAGTGCTATGGTAACGAGGCGGTTTATCATAATGGAGATTTGATCGGCCTGACCACTGGCGGCGCTTACGGACACCGTATTGGCAGGAGTACAGCTTTCGCCTATGTCAAACCTGAGCTCATTCGCGTCGGACTCGAAGTCACCATTGACACATCGATCGGCAGCCGCAATGCCCATGTAGAAATGGACGCCGCCTACGATCCGGGCAACGAACTGCTGCGTGGCTAGCAGCGTTTAATCACTGGTATCGCGCCAGTTAACAACAGCAGCGGAGATAACGATGCAAACAGTCAACTTCACCCGTATGGAAGACGGCACCCGCGAGGATTACGAATTCCTCGATCGCATGGAAGACGAGTACAAGAGCGGATTGCCGGAGCGTATAATCAACGCCCTGCGCAAGCTTGAACACAGCCTCGCGGGTTATCGCATCAGTCGTCTCGAACACTGTCTGCAGGGGGCCACGCGCGCGCATCGAGCCGGTGAATCCGACGAAATGATCGTCGCGATACTGTTGCACGACATTGGCGATGAACTGGCCACTTATTCGCACAGCGAAATGGCCGCCGCGATACTGCGACCTTTCGTCTCTGAAAAACTCTACTGGATCGTCAAACATCACGGCGTGTTCCAAATGTATTACTACGCGCATCATTGTGGCGGCGATCGCAACTGCCGTGAAATCTACCGTGACCACGTCTGGTATCAGGACGCCATCGATTTCTGTCACAACTATGACCAGAACTGCTTCGACCCCGACTACGATTCGGAATCACTGGAGTTTTTCGTGCCGATTCTACGGCGGGTCATGAGTCAGCCCAGCTTTGACGATGCCGAACAGCTAGCCCGTTACGGCGCGTCTGGTTCCAACGTATCCGCCTGACCCGCGACTGATCGGTGCTCCATCGCGCCCTCCCTGCGCCCGTGGAATCGGCGCGGGCTGTGAAGGCCTGAGAAGACCGGATTTGCCGACAGCATCACTTGCTACTTTATTCCTGGTCGCATTTCGGTAGACTTGTCGCTCCTTCAGCAAAGATTTCGTTATGCCTGTACTACAAGCAACACTCAGCCATTTTGCCAACCCTGCAGCTCGCCCCGGAGATAGCTACCCGCCATCCTTAGGCGATATCACAAACCTCGACAAGGCGGCGCAGGCTCGAGCCGACATCAGCCGCTGGCCGGATTACCAGCCCAGTCCACTGCATCGACTGCAGCAACTGGCGGCGCAAATCGATGTCGCCGAAATATTCTACAAGGACGAATCCGAGCGCTTCGGGTTAAAGAGTTTCAAGGCGCTGGGCGGAGCCTATGCCGTGGCGCGCCAGCTACAGGACAAGATCCAGCAACAGACTGGCGCAGCCGTCACGATCGACGACCTGACGAGTGGCCGTTATCGTTCAATCGTGCAGGATATCGTGATCAGTTGCGCTACCGATGGCAATCACGGGCGTTCGGTCGCCTGGGGATGCCAGATGTTCGGTTGCGACTGTATCATTTATGTCCACCGTGATGTCTCCGCAGGTCGCATGCAGGCAATGCAGGCACTCGGCGCGGAAGTCATCCGCATTGACGGCAACTACGACGCCTCTGTCAAACTGGCGGATAGCGAGGCAGTTGCACACGGTCGCATCATCGTTTCCGATACCAGTTATCCCGGCTACACCGCAATTCCCAAGGACGTTGCACTCGGCTATACCGTGATGCTGGCCGAGGCGGTAGAGCAAATGGGCGCCTCGATTCCCACCCATGTCTTCATCCAGGCCGGCGTCGGCGGCCTGGCGGCAGCGGTCTGCGCTTACTTCTGGGAACTCTGGGGTACAAAGCGACCGCGTTTCATCGTGGTCGAACCGGAACAGGCAAACTGCCTGCAACAGTCCGCCGCCAGGGGTGAACCGGTGACAGTTAGCGGTGATCTGGAAACCCTGATGGCCGGACTTTCCTGCGGCGAAGTGTCGCTGCTCGCCTGGGAGATCCTGAAACCTGGCGCAGATGACTTTCTAACCATCAGCGAAGATGCCGTCCCGGCCTGCATGAAGTTGTTACTGCAATCGCAGCCGCCCATCGAGGCGGGCGAATCCGCGGTGGCAGGCCTCGGTGCTGCCATAGTGGCACGTGAAGACGCGGAAATGTCGCGCAAGTTAGGGCTCGATTCATGCAGCAGGATATTCGTGATCGGAACTGAAGGCGCCACCGACCCAGAACTCTACCAGAGGTTGATATCGCAGTGAGCCTGACTCCAGCCCCTCCTGTGCGCGGATTTGCGCAATCCGAATTCGAAGCGCGTACTGAACGCGCACAGCGTCATATGCGCGATCTTGAAATCGATGCAATGCTGTTGACTACCGAACCGCAGGTGCGTTATTTCAGCGGTTTCCTGACCCAGTTCTGGCAAAGCCCGACGCGCCCCTGGTTTTTGCTGATACCCCTTGCAGGTAAACCCATCGCGGTGATCCCGACGATCGGAGTTGCCGGAATGCGGCTTAGCTGGATTGACGATATCCGCAGCTGGTCGTCACCGCAACCCGACGATGATGGCATATCGCTATTGCTTGCGACTATTCGCGAGCTTCCACGACGTTTCGGCAGGCTTGGTGCCACCCTTGGCAACGAAAGTATCCTGCGCATGCCGGTGCGTGATTTTCAGCACCTGCAACACGAACTTGCCAACACTGAATTTGTCGATTGCGCCGAATTGATGCTGCAACTGTGTAGCGTCAAGTCGGACGCCGAAATCGAGAAAATTCGCTACGTCTGCGAACTGGCATCCGACAGCTTCAATGCCTTGCCGGAAATCATCCACGCGGGACAGAGCGAGCGCGATATACTGCGCGCCATGCGTATCGATTTATTGCAGCGTGGCGCCGATCACACTCCCTATATCGTGTCGGCTTCCGGAGCCGAAGGCTATGGCGATATCATCATGGGGCCTGGCGATAGAATTCTCGAGCAAGGCGATGTCATGATCATCGATACCGGTACCGTGTACGATGGCTATTTCTGCGATTTCGACCGCAATTATGCCTTCGGTCCTGTCTCCGACCGGGCCCGACGCGCCTACGAAACCGTTTATCAGAGTACCGATGCAGGCTTCGCCGCGGCCAGGCCCGGCGCCACCACGACAGATGTCTGGCAAGCCATGTGGTCGGTACTCGAAGCGGGCGGTGCGCTGGGTAATGACGTCGGCCGCATGGGACACGGCCTGGGTGCGCAACTCACCGAATGGCCTTCGCTGACCGCGAGCGATCGGACTCCGCTGGAGCCTGGAATGGTGATTACGCTGGAACCCGGCATGGAGTTCGCCAGCGGCAAGATGATGGTGCACGAGGAAAATATCGTCATTACCGAAAACGGTGCCGAAATGCTCAGCAAACGCGCCGCTCCTGAAATGCCCATCATCAACTAACCGGAGCGGCACAGAATGCATTCACTGTTGATCAATCTCAGCAGGCAGCGCCGCTACTGGGCGCTGTTGATCCTGGTCGGCATCGCCCTCGAATGCGGGGCGCTGTATTTCCAGTACGTGCTCGACGAATGGCCCTGTGTGCTGTGTATTCACGTGCGCATCCTGGTGATGTCCTTTGTGCTCATCGGCATACTGGCTATTTTCTTTACTGGCTCGATGCCGGGCATGCGACTATTCCACGGACTCAATACCCTGATCATGGGCTGCCTGGTGGAACGCAGCTGGCAGGTTCTGGCAGTAGAGCGTGGCTGGGTGTTCGGCGATTGCGCGATGAATCTCGGCATGCCCTCCTGGTTCGCACTCGACAAATGGTTTCCCGCCGTATTCGAGGTGCAGACAGCCTGTGGCTATTCCCCGTTGCTGCTGTTTGAAATCACCATGGCCGAGGCCTTGCTTGTAATTTCGATAGTACTGTTGATAATAAGTGCAACACTCTTCGTTAGCAGCTGGCAAGATTAGAATTACAAAATAATCGGCTGACACGGAACCCCCGATACCCGATTTCAACTCGACGTGAGCGATTTTTAGATGGTAACAACGCTAGGTAGAGCTTTTGCGGCTAATTTTCTCGGCCACTCAGCCACATGGTACAAACAGGCGATCGTCGCTTTCCTGATCATCAACCCAATACTCTTTAACTTCAGCCCGTTCCTCGCCGGCTGGTTGCTGATCCTGGAATTCATCTTCACCCTGGCGATGGCCCTGAAATGCTATCCGCTGCAGCCGGGAGGATTGCTCGCCCTCGAAGCCATTATCCTGGGAATGGCGAGTCCCGAAGCCGTTTACGCGGAATCCATCGCCAACTTTGAAGTCATTATGCTGTTGATGTTCATGGTCGCGGGCATTTACTTCATGCGCGACCTGCTGTTGTTCACGTTTACCAAAATCCTGCTGAGAGTCAAATCAAAAGCTTTCCTGTCGTTTCTGTTCAGCATCACCGCCGCATTTCTGAGCGCCTTCCTCGATGCGCTTACCGTTACCGCGGTACTGATATCGGTCGCCATTGGCTTTTTCTCGGTTTATCACCGCGTCGCCTCGGGCAAGCACATCAACCAGTCCGATCACGATCACAGCCAGGATGACGAAGTCCAGGAAGAGCGTCGCGCCGAGCTCGAGCAATTCCGCTCTTTTCTGCGCAGCCTGATCATGCACGGCGCGGTCGGTACCGCTCTGGGGGGCGTATGCACCCTGGTTGGCGAACCGCAGAACCTGCTGATCGCCGAGCGTGCCGGCTGGGAATTCATCGAATTTTTCACGCGCATGGCGCCGGTGACCATGCCGGTCCTCGTGGCTGGCTTGCTGACCTGCGTGTTTCTGGAAAAATTTGAGTGGTTTTCCTACGGTGCCACCCTGCCCGACTCGGTCGCGAAAACCCTGGCCGAGTTTGACGCTGAGCAGGATACCGAGCGCGATTCGCGCATGACCATGACCTTGATCGTGCAGGCTACCGTCGGTGTGATCCTGGTGCTGTCGCTGGCCTTCCACGTGGCTGCGGTTGGCCTCGTCGGACTGATGGTCATCGTGCTGTTAACCGCTTTTAACGGCATTACCCAGGAACACCGTATCGGTCATGCGTTTGAAGAAGCGTTGCCGTTTACCGCGTTGCTGGTGGTATTTTTCTCCGTGGTGGCGGTGATCCACGAACAGCACCTGTTCACCCCGGTGATTACCTTCGTGTTGTCGCAGGACCGCGATTTGCAGCCAATCATGTTTTTCATCGCCAACGGCGTGCTATCGATGATTTCCGATAACGTGTTTGTCGCCACGGTGTACATCAACGAGGTTGCCCAGGCATTCAAGGACGGCGCGATCGACCGCGAGCATTTCAACGTGCTGGCGATAGCGATCAATACCGGTACCAACCTGCCCAGCGTGGCAACACCGAATGGCCAGGCGGCTTTCCTGTTTCTGTTGACCTCTGCACTGGCTCCACTGATTCGGCTGTCCTACATGAAGATGCTATGGATGGCGCTGCCCTATACCATCGTGCTCAGTGGCGTCGGCATGCTTGCGATTTACACCCAGTTTTAAGTTTGCGCCAGACGCGGCACTTCAGTCGAAGCGCGCCTGGTTGAGTTCCAGCCACTGCAGTGCAACGATTGTCGGCGCCGAGCGGATTCTGCCCTCGCGCACCCAGGCGAAGGCTTCCGTGGCATCGACCACCATTACGCGAATGTCTTCATTTTCATCGGCGAGTCCGTGAATCCCGGCTACGCCATCGCTATCGACTACCCCGCAATACAGGCTGCAGTGCTCGTTGGAAGCGCCCGGACTGACGTAGAATTCCGCGATCGCTTGCAGTCGCTGTAAGTGACATCCTGCCTCTTCCACCGATTCGCGCATTGCTACCTGCTGTGTCGATTCGCCCGGCTCGATCACGCCGGCCACAGTCTCGATCAGCCAGGGTCCGCCAGGATCGTCGATAGCACCAATTCTGAACTGTTCGATCAAAACCACCTTGCGTCGTTTCGGGTCATAGGGCAACACGACGACCACCGCACCGCGATCGAAAACCTCGCGCGTGAATACCGGGCTGGATCCACCCGCGAATAACTCATGGCTGAGGCTATACTCGTCGAGCTTGAAATACTTCTCGTACAGGGTCAGGTGCCTGGCCAGTTTCCACTGATACTGCATTACAGGTCCTGCGCCATCAGTTGTTCCGCGCGCCGCAAGTCGGCCTCGGTATCGATCCCCGGACCCGGCACTTCGCGGGCTGTTTCGGTATGAATGGAATAGCCATTACACAATGCACGCAACTGTTCAAGCGACTCCTTGATTTCCAGGTCAGCAGGCTGAAGCTGGCTGAATTTTTTGATGAAGCCTACCCGGTAGGCGTACAGACCGATGTGGCCATGGTATTTCACGACCGTGCCACTGCGGTCATACGGAATGACCGCACGGCTGAAATAAAGCGCATGACCGCGTTGATCGTGGACCAGTTTCACCTGGCTCGGGTCTGCCGCGTGCGCGGCGTCGACCTCCTTGTGCAAGGTCGCCATGTCGCAGTTACTGGTAACCAGGTTGGCAGCCACCTGCACGAGGTTGGCCGCCGGCATCAGGGGTTCGTCGCCCTGCAGGTTGACCACGATACTGTCGTCACTCCAGCCAAGGCGGCTGGTTACTTCGAGAATCCGATCGGTTCCACTGCGATGCGAACTGGCCGTCATACAGGTATTGCCGCCAAACCGCTCAACCTCGTCACAGATGCGCTGGTCATCGGTCGCAACGACGATTTCACTGGCCGAGGCCCGTTCAGCCGCTCGATACACCCACTCGATCATGGTCTTGCCGCATAGCTGGCGCAGCGGTTTTCCGGGCAGGCGCTCGGATGCATAACGTGCGGGAATGACAATTCGAAAATCAGGCATGCCCTTATGCGGAGGTTCTGTCGAGCGACTCGCCATCAGACTAACGCAGCGCTTCGACTTCGTCGCTACTCAATTCACGTGCTTCCTCGGGTAACATCACCGGTATGCCATCCCGAATTGGATAAGCAAGCCGCGCCGCCCGCGAAATCAATTCCTGGCGCTTGCTATCGTAAATCAGCGGTCCCTTGGTCACTGGATCGACCAAAATATCGAGTAAATGTTTATCCATGGCTACGGTTCTCCAGCAGGCCCAAGATCTGATTGATCAATTCTTCACCCAGTTCAATTTGCAGCGGCACCACCCAGACATTGTTGCGTGCGATCCCTTTTAATTTCACCGCATCCTTGTGCGTGACCAGAATCGGCAGCTCGGGCTTCAAGTTGAGCTCCTGCATACTAAACTCATAATGGTCGGGATACTCGTGCTCAATCACATCGATCCCCATTTGCGACAGGCTGGCAAAGAATATCTCGGGAAAACCGATGCCGGCAAGTGCGTGCACCTGCTTACCGTGAAAATCGCTGATATTGCGTCTAATCGCTGGGTCCACCAGGTTCCAGACCTCGCCCAGGGATTCCACCACCTGGTTGCTGTCACGGTTGATGGTAATGTCGACCTGATCCAGGCGCGAGCGCGGTTCACGTAAAGGCCCCGCGGGCAGCATCAAGCCGTTGCCGAGCGCCATAAAGCGGCAAACTGCGATTTCGATATCCCGTTTGAGCGCGTAATGCTGCAGGCCGTCGTCAGACAGAATGACATCGATTTCGGGGAATTGCTGCAATATCATGGTTGCCGCCTTAACCCGGTCAGCACCGACGCCGATGGGACAGCGACAGATTTCGGACATCATGTTGGCTTCGTCACCGACCGCTGCACTGGTCAGTCCGCCGCTCAATAACTGAACCTTGTGTTCATTGCCGCTCTTGTAGCCCCTGGTAATAATGCCGACCTGGTAGCCATTGGATTGCAGCAATTGATACAACGCGATTACGATCGGGGTCTTGCCGTTTCCGCCCAGGGTAATGTTTCCGACCACGATCGTCGTGACCGGCAATTTATGGGATTTGAGTATTCCCAGCCGATAACTGAGCCGACGCAGGCTGGCGCTAACGTAGAATAATAGCGAAATCGGCATCAACATTACCGAAAACGGGTTCATCGACCACAGCCACCAACCCTGTCGACGCTGGGTCGACTGCCTGATCCAGTTGTGCATCAAGGCTTTGTTGAGTACCGAGGAACGAATAATCTTCGGCTTGTTGCTGCTCTCGATTTCGATTTCACTGGTATCGCGGAACTGCATGGAATGCAATTTCGCGTATATACCATCATTTTCCAGCAGCTTGCCGTGGGTACCCTGTTCAATTATCCTGCCCTGGTCCATCACCAGTATATGATCGGCATGCTCGATGGTGGATAAGCGATGCGCGATAACCAGCGTGGTACGATTTTCCATCAAGTATTCCATCGCATGCTGAATATAGCGTTCCGACTCGGTATCAAGCGCCGAGGTGGCCTCATCGAGTATCAAAATGGGCGCATCCTTGAGCAACGCGCGCGCAATCGCAATTCGTTGCCGCTGTCCGCCTGACAGCAACACACCGCGTTCACCCACCTCGGTGTCCAGCTGCTCCGGCATTTCCGCGATGAATTCCCAGGCATGTGCCTGCTTCGCGGCATCGATGATCTGCTCCTCGGTCACCTTGTCGGTGATGCCATAGGCAATGTTGTTGCGTATCGTGTCGTTAAACAGGCGCACATCCTGACCAACGTAAGCGATCTGGCGGCGCAAATCGGCGATACGATAACTTTCGAGACGCTCTCCATCGAGACGAACCACACCGCTATCGTATTCATATAGCCGAGGTATCAAATTGACCAGGCTGGACTTGCCGCTGCCGGAACGACCGACAATGGCGATCGTGCTATAAGGTTCGACCTCGAAACTGATCTTGTCGAGCACTCGCTGGTCGCTACGGCGATAACACAGGACGACATCTTCGAAGCTGATTCGGCCCGTGGCACGTTCGAGCGCGATCGTCCCCTCGTTGTGTTCGCTATCTCGCGAGGTGAACTCGAATACACTTTCACCTGCGGCAATACCCTTTTGTATGCTGGCATTGATCGACGACAGCACGCGCATCGGCGCCAGCAACATGGTCATCGCAAAGATGAAAGAGACAAAGTCACCGGTAGAAATCACGCTGCGCATCGAGTCCGAAGTAGCAAACGCGACAATCGCTGCGAAAGCCATGGCGACTACCAGCTGGATCAACGGCATGCTCACCGATTGCGCCACCGACATCTTCAGGTGCAGTTTGAGATTCTTTTCATTGATCTTAAAGAACTTGTTGCGCTCGAATTCGTCGCCGCCGAATATTTTCACGATGCGATTGGCATCAACTACTTCCTGCGCGACCTGGGTTACATCACCCATGGATTGCTGGATGTTCTTGCTGATACTGCGGAAACGACCCGAAATCCGCACCACGATCAGGAACACGATCGGTCCAGCCACCAGGAAAATAGCGGTCAATTGCCAGTTCAGCCAGACCATGTAGCCGAGTAATACGACAATGCGCAACGTATCCTGGATAAACACCGTCAGCGACGACGATACCGACTTGGCAACCTGCTCGACGTCATAGGAAAAACGGGTAACGATGGAGGCGGTCGAGGACTGATCGTATTCATCGCTGGTCAGCGTCAATAATTTTTCGAACATCTGGCTACGCAAACTGTTGATGACATTGCGACCGATGAAGTCCATGCAATAACTGCGCAGGAAAACTGCCACCATGCGGACCGCAAAGATCAGGATGATGGCTATTGGAATAAAACGGATGATCGCCGGATCGCGATTGATAAAACCATCGTCCATCAACGGTTTCATCAAATAGGCAAAAGCCGCATCGGAACAGGCGAAAATAACCATGCCGAGCACCGCCAGGGCAAAATATCCCTTATGTTCGAACGCCAGTCCCAACAGAGCCCGGTAAGCTTTTACACCGGTTAGATTTCCTTCAATTTTTCTCACGACTTAACAATCTCACTAACGGTACGCAACCGATTATTCGATGGGACGTGTGGTAGCTATGGACACCTGTGAAAAACCGAGTTGCCCAACGACATCCATTGCCGTCACCAGCGACTGTACCGGCGAAGCTGCATCGGACTGTATCACGACTGCAGTCATGCCGTTGCTCAGGCTGCGCTCCAATGCAGCCTTCAAGGTAGCGCTCCGGTTGTTGGTAAGCTCGCGGGAATTGACGAAAAAATTACCTTTGCCATCGATCATCAGGTTGATCTGCTGAGCTGTCTCCGGCGCTTGTGTTGTGCTCGCCTCGGGCAATTTGATCTTCAACTGCGCGGTGGTATCGAAGGTGGTCGATACCATGAAAAAAATCAACAACAGAAAAACCACGTCGATCAACGGTGTCAGGTTGATATTGACATCTTCCTCGGTGCTACGGTTTTGAAAGTTCATCGTATCAGCCAAGCTGTTTGCGATCGCCGTGCAGAAATTCAACCAGTTTCATGGCTTCCTGTTCCATCGCCACCACCAGTTCATCGATCTTGCGCTTCAGGTGACGATGAAATATGAGGCTGGGTATTGCCACCGACAATCCGGCGGCAGTCGTAATCAGGGCTTCGGAGATACCCCCTGCCAGTTGCGCCGGATCGCCGACACCGATGACCGTGATCGCGGTGAAGACCTTGATCATTCCGATAACGGTACCGAGCAACCCCAACAGCGGCGCAATGGTCGAGATGGTACCCAGTGTATTCATAAAACGTTCCATTTCGTGCACCACGTGGCGACCGTTTTCTTCGATACTTTCGCGAATCAGGTCCCGCGACAGGTGTCGATTGATCAGGCCGGCAGCCAGCACCCTGCCCAGCGGCGAACCATTTTCGATCTCACTGATATGCTGATCGGTCAGGGCCTCGTTACTGAGTAGATTCCAGATACCGGTTAACAGCTTTGTCGGGATCACTTTCTTTTGCCGCAGAGTCCACAGTCTTTCGGCAACAATAGCCGCGGCGATGACCGAACACATCAGTATCGGGACCATCAGCCAGCCTCCTGCCTGAACCAGTTCAAACACGCTTTCTTCCTCAGAAATAAATGCCGCACATCATACTGTGACAGGCCGCTTATTACCATCGCCGCCAGATACGCTGCGGCGGGTTGCGTAGCGTGTCCACGTGCAGCTCCCCGACCGCGCTGGTGAAGCGAATCGCTCCATCCTGGTCACTGCGAAAAATGTGCGCTCCGATTGCCTGGTAGCGTGCAGTCACCGCCCCAACCGGGAACCCCCAGCGATTGTTTCGCGCCAGGGTGAATACCACCTGCCCCGGTCCCACCCGATCGATAAAAGGCCGGCTCGACGAAGTGCTACTGCCATGATGCGGTGCCAGCAGAATGTCTGCGGCCAGTTCTTTGCCGTAAGCCGCGACCAGCCGACTTTCCTGAGCGGCCTCGATATCACCGGGCAGCAACAGACGATGGTGGCCGATCACCTGTAGAATACAGGAGCGGTTATTGGTGCTACCGTCGGTGCCTGCAGTTACCAGAAAGCGAAAAGTGACTCCATCCCAGGTCCAGTCAGGATACCCGTGGCAGGAACGCACCCGGTGCGGCAGAGCAAATCTCGAGCGCAGCTCCTGCGGGGTACCACTCAATAGTTGCGGCCACCGGTAGTTACCGATAAATGAGTACAAACCGCCACTGTGATCCTGGTCTACATGGCTGACGACCAGTAGATCGGCGTCGCCAATTCCCAGGCGTCGCATGACCGGTAACAGGGCGCGTTCGGCAGCACTGAAGCGGTTCTTGCGGCCCGGACCAAAGTCATAGACCAGGCTGTGATGCCGGGTTCGCAGCAATACCGAGCTACCCATGCCAACATCGAGTACCAGCAGTTCATACTCGCCGTGTTCGAGCCGTGCCGGCTGCCAGCATAACACCACACCCAGTATCGCGAGCGCCACAGCGCCGAGCCACGGCAGTCGTGGTAGCAGCAGGAAGACGCTGACGGCGAGCACGAGCAATACCAGCAGCGGTGGATAGGCGTCGACGACAATCGACTGCAATCCGGCTACCAGCAGCAGCTCGAGGTAGTTAAATAGATATTCAAGCAAGCGGTCGGCCAGGGAGAACAACAGCGACGCCCCCGCCGACCACAGCAACGACAACAGGCTGGCAGCCAGCACGAGCGGCAGGATCAACAGGCTGAGCGATGGAATGGCGACCAGGTTGGCCGGCAACCCGGCAAAACTGATCTGGCCAAAAATAATCACGCCCAGCGGGGCAAACAACACAACAAAGTAAGTCTGCAATACCAGTAGCTGGCGCCAGCCACTGATCCCGTTCGCCAGCCGAAACTGCACAAAGGCAATGATCAATATGGCACCGAAGCTCAGCCAGAATGACGCCGATCCCAACGCCATTGGATCGAAAATCAGCACCACGATCGACGCCAGCGAAATTGCCTGCAGCAAATTAATTTTATGATGCAGTTGCTGAGCGATGAGCACCATCACGAGCATGATCAGCGCGCGCAGCGTCGGCAGGCTAAACCCGGCCAGTGCCGCGTAGCCAATGGCCGCAATCAATGCGCATAGCGACGCCATATCGCGTTGATTGATACCGCCGAGATAACCGCCCAGACGCCAGCCACGTTGCCCGATCGCGTAAAACAACCACGCCACCATAGCGATGTGTAACCCGGAAATCGC
>Ga0316187_10000405_pt1 | contig 33323 bp, 27 predicted proteins | sample CroRivburrow1_MG_FD_204927 | JGI IMG/M metagenome (GOLD analysis project Ga0316187, IMG submission 204927) | Coastal sediment microbial communities from Maine, United States - Cross River worm burrow 1 | ecosystem: Environmental > Aquatic > Marine > Coastal > Sediment | place: USA: Maine... | reverse complement strand
GTTGGACAAATCGACGACGTCGGCGTCGGCGATGCCAATCGTACCCACGCCCGCCGCCGCCAGATAATAGGCCACGGGACTTCCCAGGCCGCCGGCGCCAATCATGAACACCTTGGAATCCAAAAGCCTCGCCTGCCCTTCACCGCCCACCTCGGGCAGGATGATGTGGCGCGAATAGCGCTCGATCTGTTCTTCCGTAAAATCAATCACTTATATCTCCATATTTACCACGGAGACACAGAGAAAAACACTAATCAATCCCCTGTGTCTTTCCATCTCTGTGATTAAACTTCAATGCCCTTAAACAGGTCCGTCGTCATGTAACGCTCGGCCATGGATGGGATGATGGTGACAATGCGCTTGCCGGCGAATTCAGGCTTGGCGGCCACGCGCAAGGCGGCAGTGACGGCAGCGCCCGATGAAATACCGCCAGGAATACCCTCCTCCACGGCAAGCTGGCGCGCAGTACGCATGGCATCCTCATTGCTCACCGATTCAGTGCCATCGACAATATCGACATTTAGGTTGCTGGGAATAAAGCCAGCGCCAATGCCCTGGATTTTGTGTGGCCCCGGAGCTCCGCCGGAAATAACCGGCGAGTCAGCCGGTTCCACGGCGATGGCCTTGAAGTTGGCGTTACGACTCTTGATCACCTCGGCCACGCCGGTGATCGTGCCGCCGGTGCCAACGCCGGCGATAATGGCATCCACATCGCCCTCGGTGGCCGACCAGATTTCCTCGGCCGTGGTCCGGCGATGCACCTCGGGGTTGGCAGGATTCTCGAACTGCTGAGGCATAAAAGCATTATCGGTTTTAGCCACAATTTCGCTGGCCTTCTCAATCGCGCCCTTCATGCCCTTTTCAGCAGGCGTGAGTTGCAGCTCAGCACCCAGTAATTTAAACAATTTGCGCCGTTCCAGACTCATGGATTCCGGCATCGTCAGAATACAGCGGTAACCCTTGGCGGCGGCGACGAAGGCCAGGGCAATGCCGGTGTTACCAGATGTCGGCTCAACAATTGCTCCGCCCTCTTTCAACTTACCGTCACGCTCGGCGGCCTCGATCATGGCCTTACCGATTCGATCCTTAACCGACGACAGCGGATTGAAAAACTCGAGTTTGAGCAGCACCTCGGCACCAAGCCCCTCACCCATGCGCTGTAGCCGCACCAGAGGGGTATTTCCCACTATACTGACCAGATTGTCATGAATCATTTTACACTCCGTTTAGTGTTAAAAATTAATTATACAGTGTACATCTGTACATAAAAACCCGCAAGCGTGCTATTTAGCCCTCGATGACGCTCTGCTCGATAGGTTCAACATGCACGCCCTGCTCCTCAAGCCAGCGGACCGAGGCCTCAACCACCTCTTGATTCCCCTCGATCTCGAGACCCACCAACCCCATATCCTCCCTGACTTCAGCTGTGCGAATATTGGTGACCACATCAAACTCGCGTCCCAGTTTCCAGATAACGGGCTCACGAACGATGTCGGCGGAAAAGGTCAAATACACGCGCAGCTTCAAGCTCCGCCTCCTGCAATGGCTGGCACGATGGACACCTGGTCGCCATCTTTCAGCGCCGTGTTGCGGCCATCGAGAAAACGCACATCTTCATCGTTGACGTAGATATTGACGAAACGGCGGATCTCGCCGGCCTCGTCGCAAAGACGCTCACGCATGCCAGGATGCGCCGCCTCTAGCGTGTCAATCATGGCACCGACATTGGCGGCATCCGCAGACACCTCATCGGCGCCGTCCGTCAGTTTGCGCAACGGCGTGGGAATGCGAACAGTAATACTCATGATATATCTCCTTTTGGTTTGGCTATGAATTAGGCCGCCAGCTTGACCTTGTCAGCCTCTGCCAACGCATCGAACTCGCCCAGCGACGGGCCGATGATGCGCGGCGCGTTGATTTTGCCCTGCACGGCTTCCTGTGTTTTCAGACCATTGCCAGTGACGCACACGACGATGGACTCGTCCCTGGGTATACGGCCATCGTCGATCAATTTTTTGGCGCAACCCAGGGTGACGCCGCCGGCGGTCTCGGTAAAAATGCCTTCCGTCTCGGCCAGCAGCTTGATGGCGGCGACGATCTCGTCGTCGGATACATCTTCGGACCAGCCACCTGTCTCGCGGATGACGCGATTGGCGTAATAACCATCTGCTGGATTGCCGATGGCCAGGGATTTGGCGATGGTATCCGGGCGCACCGGATGGATAAGATCGGTACCTTGTTTGACTGAAGCGCTGATCGGCGAGCAACCGGTGGCCTGGGCACCATAAACGCTGGTGCCGGTGTCCTCCACCAGGCCAAGCTTGGCAAACTCCTTGATGGACTTGTCGATCTTGGTGCACAGCGAGCCGGAGGCCATGGGGACCACCACATGCTTCGGCGTGCGCCAACCCAGCTGCTCCATGATCTCAAAACCGTAGGACTTCGATCCCTCGGCATAGAATGGGCGCACGTTCACATTGACGAAGGCCCATTTATATTTTCCAGCCACTTCCGAGCACAGGCGGTTCACATCATCATAGGTGCCCTTGATGCCGACAATGCGGGTACCATAAACACCAGCGCCAATGATCTTACCCTGCTCCAGGTCGTGCGGGATGAACACGTAAGAGCTAAGTCCGGCCGCCGCCGCATTGGCGGCCACCGAGCCGGCCAGATTGCCGGTCGAGGCGCAGGCAACGGTAGTGAAACCAAACTCCACCGCCTTGGACAAAGCCACGGATACCACGCGATCCTTGAACGACAGCGTTGGATAACACACCGAATCATTTTTGATATAGAGCTCGGATACGCCTAGCGCTTTTTCCAGGTTGCGCGCGCGCACCAGCGGCGTGAAGCCCACCTGGCTACCGACCGTGGGCTCGCCGGACAGTGGCAAGAACTCCTTGTAACGCCACATGGTGCGCGGCCTGGATTCGATCACCTCACGGCTAATCTTGCCTTGCAGCTTGTCGTAATCGTAGACGACTTCGAGCGGCCCGAAACAGAACTCGCACACATGCACGGGGGCGATGTCGTATTCCGAACCGCATTCCCGGCATTTCAGACTGCGTACAATATTTTCCGCCATCACTTCACTCCTGCTTCCGTCCGGATAAAAAACAAACCCCCATCTGCAATGAAGACGGGGGCTGAAAACGGGCAGTCGGCGAGTGGCCGTACTCGATTCAACCCGCCTCCATCTTCCCCACAAGGGTAGGAGTTGGCACCAGACGCCGGGATATCCCAACCGGTTGCCGCAGTTTCACAGGGCCCAGACCCTCCACTGCTCTTGATAAAGCCGGATCAATATGTGACCGCGATTTATACCCGCAGACCCCGCCGAGCGCAAGTAATTGTCATAAGCTGCTAAGGACTAGCCAAAAGAGTGCTCCGGTCGCCCCTATCTTGGACTCTAATACCCTAACCAGCATGATAAGTGCACCTTCAATCGGGCTTGCCATAGATAAACGCATGGCTCTTATTTAACATGCCCCCATGCTACAAAAACATCTTAGCTCGCCCTTGGCAGCAATCCTGACAATCATAGTGATTACGTTTGGGGTTTATGCAAATTCGCTGGGTGGCAATTTTGTCTATGATGATCTTTCACAGATTGCAAAAAACCCTTGGATTCAAGATATCCGCCATATCCCTGACATTTTACTTTCCCAAGCTTGGGGTTTCGAGGGGGCGTCTTCCAACTACTATCGCCCCTTGGCTTTTCTGATCTACATGGTCGACTATCATCTATTTGGATTCGATCCGTGGGGCTTTCACCTCACCAACGTGTTGATGCATACTGGGGTGTCGGTTCTTGTGTTTATAACTGCCATGAGAATATTTCAGCTGGATAGTGGCCAAACGATTACAAGGGAGTTTCCTAGTCAACAGGTGCTTTGGCCACTGATTGCCGCCCTGCTGTTCGCCACCCACCCTATTAATTCAGAGCCTGTGACGTGGATAAGCAGTTTGTCGGATATTGCCTTCACCCTGTTTTATCTACTGGCCTTTCTTGCATACATGAAAGGCGGAAACGCGGTAAACAGGGTACTTGCGCCAATATTTTTCTTTATCGCATGTCTGGGCAAGGAAACGGCGCTTACTCTGCCTATCATGCTGTTCGCCTATGACGCCTTGATCAGAAGAGATGTGAACCTGTCCCGCCAGGGAATCCTGCGTCTGCTGAAAAAATATTTGCCATTTATCATCGTGGCCATTGCGTATCTTGCCATCCGCATGAATGCCATAGGCGGGTTTGCCCCCATGCAAGCGCATAAACTGCCGAGCGTTTATGTGTATGTGATCAATATTTTATCCTTGTTTTCCCTGTATCTCGGCAAGCTCGTACTACCAACTAATTTGAATGCTTTTCACGTATTCCATCCCATTCCATCTCTTATGAGCTTGAAGGGTTTTGTGGGCGTGGTGGCAACCCTGTGTTATATAGGCGCTTTTTTCCGGTTTGTGCAAACTAATAGAGTGCTTGCTTTTAGTCTGATTTGGATTGCCATCCCGTTATTGCCTGTACTGTATATTCCAGCCCTTGGGGAAAATATCTTTACTGAACGTTACCTGTATCTACCATCGGTGGGATTTGCAATGCTGGTATCAGCAATAGGTTTACTCTCTATTGCCAGGTTCAGGAAACTATCCGCCACCATACCCCTGGCGGCTGCTTCGCTACTCCTGCTTGTATGTTTATACGCTTTAGGGACGGTAAACAGAATACCTGCATGGGAAAGCAACCTGACTTTATGGACAGATGCCAAGAACAAATCCCCCAACGCATCTACAGCGCACAACAACCTCGCATCTGTTTTGTACAACGAGGGAAAATTCGATGCCGCAATTCAAGAGCTAAATATAGCCATCCAGTTAAAACCAGATAATGCCCATGCTCATTACGGCTTAGGTGCTGTGTATGCCAAACTTAACCGAGTAGACGACGCGATTTACGAATACAGTGTGGCCTCAAAGCTGAACCCCAGCAATGCGGCCACCCATCATCATCTCGGTCTCGCTTATGCAGAAAAGGGCCAGTGGGATAACTCCATTAATTCGTATAAGAAAGCTCTGGAACTCAAACCTGATTACTTCGATACACACCTTGCTATAGGTGTCGCCTATCAGAAAAAGAAAAGGCCAGATCGCGCAATCAGCCAATTCCAAGCGGCGGTAAAACTGAGACCTAGCTCAATGGAAGCCCACCATAATCTCGGCTTTGTTTACGCCGAACAGGGCTTGCTTGATCAAGCAGTGAATGAATATAAGGCAGCCTTACGTATAAATCAGAATTATGCGTTGGCTCATCACAATCTTGGTGTGGCTTATGGGCTGAAAAAGGCTTTTGATTTAGCAATTGACGAACTCGAGTCCGCTTTAAGGCTTACACCTGATGATGCCTCAATCTTCTTTGACCTTGGAATCACCTATGCAAATAAGGGCGAACCCGAGAAGGCTATACGCGCGTTACAGCAAACCCTTAATTTACGGCCTGACCATGTGAGCGCAAAACAATTGCTGCGATCATTGCAAGACGGAAGCCTTGACGCGAATTCAACGTTAGCACCGCATTAAGATGCTACAAACATAGGATACTGGAAACGTGACCCTTGCCATTTTTGGCTGCCTATGGCCATGGTGAGCATCTCCCGGCCATAGCGCCGGTTGACGGCGGCTACCGTACGCAGCAACTCGCCCTGGCGGGCATCGGCCCGCATCACACCGAACAAGTCCATCGTGGCATCCTCTTCCCTGCTAATCCGGCCAGCCACCACGCCGCAAGCGCGATAGAGGCATTCCGGATCGTATAGTGCCTCCAGGGCGCTACGTACCGCGCAACTCAGGCGGAAATAATTGTTGCTGGCGCAATCCAGACGCACGTGCATGCTCACCGCCTCAAAGGACTTGCGGCGCAAAAAAACCTTGACCTGTTGCGTCAGCAGCCGCTTGGCCACAAGCTCGCTGGCCAGGCGCATGGCGTGTCGCGTCAGGTGCGTGGCGATTACGCGCCGATCACCCGTCACCTGGCCCAGTGACGCCGTGCGCGCCATGCTCTTGGGCGTCCGCGCGCTTAACTCGAGCGGCATGACGGATTCCCCGTTCAACTCAAGCCACAACTTCACCCCGCCCTTACCCAATAGGCGTTGCATTAATTCCCGCCGCGCATGGGCAAAATCCAGCGCCGAAGCCACGCCAAACTTATTCAGCAATGCCTCACGGTTGCCACCAATGCCCGGAATGGCGCGCAAACCCAAGCGAGCCAGGAAAGACCCGATGCGCCGGCCGGGCACCACTGTACTGCCATCCGGCTTGCCGTACTCGGAGGCCATTTTGGCCAGCGTGCGGGTCACCGACACGCCGACGGAAACGCTTACGCCAAGCTCGCGGCGCACGCTCTCGCGCATATGGTCGGCAATCGCGCCAAAGCCCTTTCCCCACAATGACCTGAGGCCGTCCATGCCGAGAAAACCCTCATCAATGGAATAGGCCTCCACCTCCGGGCTGTAGCGCCTGAGAATGGCGAACAATGCACCCGATACCTGGCCGTAGTAACGGAAATCAGCCGACAGGCACACGGCATCGGGAAATAGTTTTCTCGCCTCCCACACCGGCATGCCTGTCCTGATTCCGCGCGCCTTGGCATCATAGGTTTTGGCCACCACGCAGGCGTCCTGGCTGGACAAAACGCACACCGGTCTACCCTGCAACTCAGGCCTCCGGGCCAACTCACAGGCGGCGAAGAAACAATCCGCATCAACATGGGCAAACGCCTTTGGCCAGTTACGGATGATCACCTCTTCTAATACTTGCGGAACTGGCCGACCACCACGCCGAATATCTGCAACTCACCCTCAGGACGGATGAGCGCATAGTGTGGATTGGCAGGCCGCAGACAGTAACCCTGCTGGTCCCGTTCCAGATATTTAACCGTGTATTCACCATCGACCATGGCCACGACGATGCTACCCGGCTGGGGTTGCGGATTACGCTCCACAACCACGATATCGCCAGCATGAATGCCCGCGCCAATCATTGAATCGCCCTGGATTTCCACCAGCACAGTCTGCGAAGGATGCTCCACCAGGTAAGTGTCGATGCTGATGACGTCACCGAGTGATTCCGTGGCCGGGCTGGGAAAACCAGCCGGCGCATGTCCCACCAGGGAACGAGTGAAAAATTTGGCCGTAGGCGCCAATCTTCCCGCCACAGGTATATTCAGATATCCACGCTCTCTCAACCGGATAACCAGCTTGGCCACGCCGCCCTTGGAGCGGATACCCAGCAAATCGCCCATGCCCGCATAGGAAGGCAGCACCGCATGACGGGCGTAATAATCCCGCAAACGTTCTAAATGCGTGGCATCCCTGTTTTTACCCATGTCCGCATGTTAGTGAACGATCGTTCACCTGTATAGACGTCTGGCGCGCCTCTGCAATCTGGAAAAGTGTATCTTTGCCACCAGATTGTCAGTTTTTTTTACACCTTCTATTTTTCCGCCATTGTCGTTATAACTAGCTAATAATTAACATGATATATACAGAACCCGAGGAAAATATCGTAATTTTTATCACGTTTTTGGACGAAAAAAGTGTCAGGTTTTTTTACACCTCAACCGATTTTCACCTATAACAACCATCCATAAAATATCTTAACTTATTGAAATCATAAGCATTAAGTTATGATGGCATGTTACTTGCGTTCATTAAGGAAAATTCATTTTAAGGGAATTATGAAATACACTTCCCAAGAAGGGGTGAAGGATGAAACGAATCAATGATTTTAAGGCATTCCTGACCAAATATCCCGATATGGTGCCGGAACTGGCCGCCGAATATGGCGACATGGATGCCCTGATTATGGAAGCGCATCTGGAGCTTTCGTCTGATGATCACGACGTACAAAGCTATGTCGACGCCTTAACCAACGGCACGCGGCACTAGGAACATTCCGATTCAAAAAAGTATCACGGCAGGGCTTCCTTGAAACTTGATTGGTATCTGCTGTTTGGGGGGGCGGCTCATAACACCCGAGCTTTTCACTATTAACGCTCGCCAAATGATTCAGATAACGTTTTACGCAAAGGCTTCAACAAAAAGTCCAGCAAGGTTCGATCACCGGTACGGATATCCACCTGGGCCGTCATTCCCGGCAATATATCCAGAGATCGGCCTATTGTGGTCACGACAGGATTCTCTTTCGGCGATACATGCACGCGATAGTATGTCTCAACTCCCCGGCTAGTCTCTTCCTTGAGCGTATCCGCACTCACATAGATCACTTCACCCACCACTCCGCCATAGATCGTGTAGTCAAAGGGATCAAAACGAATCATGGCTTCCAGCCCTCGGTTGACCTTAGCAATATCGGCAGGGCTCACCTTGGTCTCCACAATCAAATCGTCACCCACTGGCACAATCTGCATGATCTCTTCACCAGCACGCAGCACTCCGCCAATCGTGGTTACCCGAATATTCTTTACAATGCCATGCACAAGCGCTTCGAAAATACTGTCCTTCTGCTCCTGCTGACGGCGAGCCAACACCTGTACGTTTTGGGCAATCTCATCTTCGACTTTGGTAAGCTCGACACGCGCATCTTCCAGAAAGCTATTGCTGCGATTAATTAATTTGGCCTCAGCGTCATTTAATGCATGTTGAGCACGCAATACTTCCGATCCACTGGCATCTCCATCCCTGCTCAATTTTTCGGTAAGTTGTAGTTCTTTTTTGGAGAGTTGAACTGCTACCCTTAGTGTCCTCAGGTCTTCATTCAAACCAATGCGGCGTTGTCTAAAAAGTGCCTTCTCGACATCAGCTATGCCGCGCAATGATTTCTCAAGCTCATCGGGGAACACCATTTCCTTCGCGCCTGTAACTTCAGCCCGCAAACGAATCGCCCTGGCTTTTAAAGAAAACAACCGTGCTTCAATCTCGCCTACCGCAGCACCCACCCGTGTCTGATCCAATCGAGCCAGCATTTGTCCGGGCTTGACCACATCGCCTTCCTTGACATGCATTTCGGAGAGTACGCCTCCATCCACAGCCTGAATCACCTGCACACGACTACTGGCAATCACTTCACCAGTCGCTTTGGCAACCTCATCGATACGGAAATAAGAAGCCCAAAACACAAAAAGACCAAGCGCACACAATAACCCAAACAGCAGGATTCCATGGCTGCGGCGGTGATAACCTTCCAATCGTTCAACCTTGGCCTGAACCGAATGGTTATCGTCGTGACTCAACTGGTCAGACCACATTCGGCATGCCTCCTTTCTGCTTTTGGGCCCTTGTTAGACCTCCCTTTGGCTGAGCATGCGATGCTCTTGCCTTCATCTGAGAAATGACGGTTTCAGGTGTGCCGTCGCGTATGACCTCGCCCTGATTCATCACGATGATCCGTGTTGCCAACTTAACGGCATGCATTGGCTTGTGGGTAGCAACAATCAAGATATCTTCCGGGCCGACGGTCTCTTCAAGCACCTGCCATACCTTGGCCTCACTATCACTATCCAATGAAGCCGTTGGTTCATCCAACAGCCATATCCGCGGTTGATTGATCACCACCCGTGCCAACGCCACCAATTGTCGCTGGCCACCGGATAAGCCTTCGCCACCCTCACTAATCGGCAGATCCATGCCCAGGGAACTACTGGCGGCAATAGCATCAACACCGAGATTCCGCGTCACATGCAACAGCCTTGAATCACTAGCCGTCCCAGACAATGCAAGATTGCTACGCAGCGTGCCCTTAAACAGATGAACAGTCTGCGGTAAATAGCTGAGGCTGCTTGTCACCATCTGTGGATCAATCTCCCACAAGTCAGCATCTCCGAGCCGAATGCGCCCCTCATTCGGACGATACAACCCGGCCAACACCTTCAATAAGGTGGACTTTCCGCAACCAACAGGCCCCAATAATAATACCCGTTCACCAACATTGAAGGTCAGACTGGGTATATCAAGTTGCTGAATGGGAGACTCAGGATAAGCAAAGCGAATCTTTTCCAGCTCCATGCATTCAGGCAGCTGTTCGGGCAACAGCAGGTGCTGATCGTCACGGCGCTCTCTGGCCAGGGTCAACACTTCATTCACCATCTGCAATGATTGAGAAACGTTCTGCCATTGGGTCAGTTGCTGCACAGCCTGCGCTATCGGAGCAATCACCCGGCCACCCAGAATGCTGCAGGCAATCAACCCACCCATGGTTAAGTTGCCCGCTTCAATCTCCCACACGCCCACAACCACGGCAGAAACATAAGCGATGGTCGACAAACTGCTCGTGGTCACGGTTGAAAAATTACTGATCGCCTTTTGCTGAATACTGAAACTATTAATCGATGTAGTGATGGCCTGCCACTGCTTTGAAAAACGCCATGTAGCATTACTGGCACGAATAGATTCAGCGCCGCGGATCGCATCAACCAGCACCCCCTGACGTTCATTGTGACGCATCAATAGCTCGTGCATTAGCCGACGCAGCCGCCTCTGCGTCAAATAGCCCAAGAGCACGGCTACCGGCAGCAGCAGTAGATAAACCCAGGCCACCACGCCGCCAATCAGTGCAATAAAAGCGATAAAGACCAGTGCAAAAGGCATATCCATGAGCACAAAAACAACACCCGAAGAGAAGAACTGCCGCACTGAATCCAGGCCACCCACCTGCGCCGCCAAGGTACCTAAACTGCGGGGCTGAATATCGAGTTGAAGATGCAGGAGATGATCGAATACCTGCTGCGATGTTCGCTTATCAACAGCACAAGCCATGCTGTCTAAAATACGTGCGCGTAGCGTCTTCAAAAACCAATCAAGGCAAACAATCAGCGCCATCCCCACCACCAGTGTGGTCAGCGTGGCATAAGCTTGCGTCGGAACCACACGGTCATATACCTGTAGCGCAAAAACAGAAGTAGCGATAGCAAGAACATTCACGATAACCGTGGCTATCAGAACCTTGACCAACCAGCCGGGCTCCCGAAAAAGCTCCTTGCGAACCATCGCTGCCGCGAGATTGCCCTTGAGCGAAAATGCCCGTTTCTTTCTTCGGGTCGGAGCACGCAACCACAGTACAATCCCATTCTGCAACGTCTCTTCAGGACACTGCTTTGCCTCACCCTCACAATCGGTCAGTGTAATCGTCTCTGTATCCAGGCGTTCCGCTAGATACCAGACACCCTCGTGATAGACTAAAACCGGCAGTAACCGCTGATCGAAACGCCGCCAACCAAGCTGCACCGGCTGAACACCCTTGAGTTGTGTTTCAACCAATACGTGGTGTAGCCAATCCACGGGTTTTACCTGAGGCAAACTAAGTGTCGCCTTGTCACAGGCCTGTTGTAATACATTTGCATCAACCGCAACGCCCAGCCTATCCAGAAGCTGTTGCAGCAAACGCGCATCCATAGTCGTTGGTTGCTGATCCGCTTCTTGAATTGTTGCCATCGGTTTTATTCCTTCATGCTTCCAGCCAAATCATCAAAACCGCCGATTAATGTCATCAGCCGCAAAGAATATACAAGCCAATCGCTTTTCGCCTGCACCAGCTGCAAGCGCTGCTCTGTCAATTCGCGCTGAATATTGAGCACTTCCAGCCAAGGTTTGCGCCCAGCCTCATATTGCCGCATATAGGATTGGAGCACCGCTTGAAACTCGCCCTCCGACAGTGTTTGCGCCTCAATCAAATCTTGCTGTAGCTGACGATTACGCATCAGGCTTCGAACATTGCGGATTAATTCATTGCGCGAAACCTTGAGGCTTTCCATTGCAGCGACTTTTTGAGCTCCCGCTGCCCTTGCTCGTCCAAGAGCGGGAAGACCCATGCCATCTACGCCGCCCTCGACCATCACACCATAGCGCTCACCATTATTAATTCCGAGCTGATTAAATTGCTTCTCCGCCTGCAAATAAATGGTTGGCATGCTCGCCGTCTTCTCTTGCTCCGCCTTGGCCTCTGCCAACGCCACCAAAAGCTCCTTATGCTGAAGATTGGCACTATTCTCCAAGGCCGTCTGTTCCACGTCATTCATCATGATGGGCAAATCGACCACGTCATCCGCCATGGGCAGCACCTGCTGCACAGGCATTTGAGTCAATGCCTGTAATTCATTCAGCGCCAGCAGAAGCTCGCCTTCAATGCGTTTCTCCTGCGTACGCGCTTGAATCAATCGCAAAGCCGCCAACGTGGAATCGGCCTTGGAAGCAAGTTGCCCCAATTCCCGCCGTTGAATCTGTTGGTAAAATTGTTCATGGCTGATGATATTACCGGCAACCACCTGCTGGCGTTGGTAAAGCCCCAATATCCGAGCATATGCTACCGCGGTCTTTTCCAGCAAATCACGTTTAACACGTAGCAAATCAGCCTGATTCGCCAACACATCAGCATCGGCATAATCAATCGCGCTATCAATGCGCCCAAAAGCCCACAAAGGTTGACGCGCCCGAAGCGTGAACGAAGTTTGATTGTTGGTCTGTGAACCGCCCTGCGCATCCAAGTTCTGATACCCCGCCTGTCCATTCAAGCTGGGATAACGGCCTGCACGCGCGCTATCGCTGGCAAAGGCCTTGGCCTTCACTTCTGCTCGCTTGCCGCTGAGCGCCGGATGCTGAGCCATCACAGCGGAAAACAATTCCTGCAAGCTAAATGCATTCGTGGTATCCGCCAGGGCGCTCGATGGCACTGCAAGCATCCCTGCCACAAGCAATAGAGGGTATGCAGGCCTGCCCATTGTTATCTTGGTTTTCAGTTTATCTGGACCTCGGTCATCCCATCACCCTCTTCGATGCCCTCCCAATCACCCTCGATGATATCTTGCTTCTGCCTGCCGGTCTGTGGTTTTTTCAGCGCTTCAGCCTGATCCTCTTTGCCAGCCAGTTCATAAGCCTGAATCAAATCGTTTCGCCAGTTTTTGTTCCACGGGCATGTTTCATGCCCTTTTTGCATCAGCTTGATCCCATCTTCGAGATGCCCCTTACGCACATAAATGAGCCCGACCATGAAATTAGCCGCGGCATGCTCGGGCACGTGATGCAGTAACTTCTTAAACAGGTATTCAGCGTCATCAAGCTTTTCTTTCTTGTATAAGGCCACACCATCCACAAGCCAGCCCGCCACGGGAAGGCGAACCATGTCGCGAATCGGATCAGCTTCGATTTTGGCATTCGTGCCTTTGATCAATGGCCCCAGATACGCCTGATAGCGCATCCATTTGGCCTTCGATGTCTTGTAAATGGGCTGCCGAACCTGCCAAACACTGGCTGTCTTTACAGGCCTGTCCAACTCATTGAATGCCAGCACCTGCGGCTCCCAGTCGACGCCGATATAATCAAGCATCTTTCTTGCCGCCGCTTCCGTATGCTCAACCACATCTTCGTAGCTAATCTCCAGGATCTCACCCGGAAACACCTGATTCCAGTGATGCATCATCATATTATGATCGGCAAGCTGTTCGCCAATATCGGTTAAATCATAAGCGAAGCCCATACCGCCGAACTTGGCCTGGTAATCGGTAAAATAGTTCGATATGGCAATATCGCGTGGATCACGCCGCACTGAAATAATTTTCGCATTCGGAAAGAGAAATTTTATCAAACCTATGTTTTCAAAATTATGCGGCATCTTATCGACGATATGCTTGGCATCTGACTGATACTCTTGCAGCTCTTTCAATATGTTCTGAGCAATGCCCCGACTCACATCGGGATTCAGATCATCGACACACTCAGGATATTTGCGTCCGGAGCCCACGCGTCGCTCCCAGCGCCGCAAGCCTTGAATCACCTGCGGGATCACGCCAAGCTCGCCAGCCCCAAAAATTTCGCTATGCCCGGCCAGTATCTGCTCGACCAGGGTTGTACCCGATCTGGGCATGCCTAGCACATACACCGGCAACGTACTGTCTACGCCACGATCCTTACGATGATCAAAAAGCTCAGCACAAAATGCCGCTCGCGTGCGAGCACAGCTGTTGCGGTGTTCCTTCGCATCATATTTCAGAAAACGACGGCTGGCGGTATTGGCCTCGGCAGCCAAACCAAAGGCCTTATCATAACCCTTTCGCTTTTCCCAAGCCGATGCCAGTTGAAACAATAGACCCGCACTGACAGCGCCCTCCATACTTGGCCGGCGTGCAACTTTCTCGATTTTGTGCAAGGTCTCTTCATCTTCCGGAAACTGGCGGACATTAATCAGGGCCGAATGCCCCTTGGCTGGAGCAATCTCTTTCACCCGTTCGAATAGCGCCACCGCCTCATCAATATTTCCGCGCTGCATTTGTTGCTGCCCCAGACCCTGCAAGGCGGGCAGAAAATAAGGATTATCTTCCAACAGCTTACGAAACAGCGGTTCAGCCACGTCAAAATGCTGATCATGACTCTCAACCTGAGCCATCGCACATGAGGCCTGCGCCTGGATCATATGAATATCCGCAGCCGAATAGGCTTCGCTTTCCTGCATTGCCCCAGCCAGCCCGACAGCTTTTTCCGCCGCATGACGCGCTTTGCCCTTATTCTGATGCAACAAAATATTGGATAACTTGGCCCATAAACCGGTGCTCTGCTTTTCCTGCTTGGTCGAAAGCCTGATCACCCGATGCATGATGCTTACAGCCTGCATCGTGCGCCCTTGCAATTGCGCCAGTTCCGCCATGTGCTGGCATAAATCGATATTTTCAGGATAGTGCTTCACGCTTTCGCGAAACAATTCAGCTGCCTGATCGTGCCGATCACCACGAGCAAGAAGATTGGCATAGCTCACAACCAGTCCCACCCACTCATCTTCTGAAAGCGATGCCCGCTTCTCATCGATCCACGCATCAATGCGGGCAAACTGCTCATCAGCGACCCAGATGGCCAACTGTAACTCACGCAGCTGCAAGGTATTCAAAGCCACCACGCTTTCCGGCAGCTGCGTATACACTTCCTCTAATCGTGCGATCGCTGCATCCAGTGCGCCTTGAGCTGGCTGAATACTCCCCTGCTCTAAAAACAAATGGACGAGGCTTGTGTAGATCGGAATACGCCCCGGCACCAGTTCGGCGGAGCGCTCATACATTTCTCGCGCGGTATCCAGATTCCCCTGCTGCATCCAGCACCAGGCACGCCGTGCCAAAGCCAGGGCATGATCGGGCGCTTCTATCAACGCGGCATCCAGCAATGCCACCGCAGCACCCACCCTCTGCACAAGAATAAACACCGCCGCCAAATCGACGCGAGCATCGATGTCCAGCTCCTCCTGCCGGGCGCCGATCTCCGATAAATAGGATTCCGCCTGCTTGCGCTCACTCAGATGGGCATGTGCCAATGCCAAAAGCGGCAGAGCCCGTACATCGCTGCTTTCAAGCCAGTAATTATCAGCGCTATGTCGTAATTCGCTAAACTGCTGGTTGTCCACCAGACGGCGCAATATGTTTAGATATGCCATGATTCCCTCTTCTCCAAATCCCTCTTCTACAGATCATTCAAAAACTTGATTTATCAAATGTTGCTTCCACCCCTATTGATCAAGAATGATCCAATAGTATCAGGTGTCTGGCATCTGAAGTTGACCGTCAAGCAACTGATCCAGTATATCAAGCACTGCGGCTTAGAGGTGCGCCCAGACAAAACCAAAATCGCAAGAAAAACCCTATCATGGTTTTTCCTCAATCATGACAGGCGAACGCCCATCCAGACAATCCATTGCTTCCTGCCTGAGCGGTTTTCCATTGGCATTCACCGGAATGGACTCGACGGAATAAACGCCTCGTATCCTCTTGGCTCGGGGCAGTTCTCGTGCAATGCTCTCCTGCAACCGGGGGAGCACTGAATAGATATCGTTATTGTCCAGCACCAGCAACCCCATCAGGCGCGGAAGCGGCTCTGAAGTATCGACAAAACAGATGCCCTGCTTTACGCCCGGGCAGGACTGGATCACCCTGTCCACTTCAGCCGCATTCACCTTGGCGCCGGCTACATTGACCACATCGTCGTAGCGCCCCGTGAGATAGAGCTCACCGGCCTCATTCAGATAGCCGGTATCGCCCGGATAAAACCAGCCATCGACAAAACTACTGGTGCTTGCTTCTTCGTTGTTCGCATAACCGTCGAGCATGATGTCATTCTGGATGCAAACCCTGCCGGTTTCCCCTTCGGGCAGAGGACGGAGATCATCATCAACGATTCGCACCCTGTTGCCGGCGAGCACCTTTCCCACGCAATTCAGGTCTCCCCCTGTGCTGTCGATTAGATTTCTTGCAACACCTCCGACCTCGGTGCTGCCATAGAAGTTATGAATAATGGAAAACCACTGCAGAATCGAATCCGCCAGGCGCCTTGAAATCGTACCACCCGCCACATGCGCGATGGGCAGAGGCTGCCTGGGTGGAGCCTGCTGGCGACCGAGAAAGGCACTGAAATGGTGCGGCGAACCAAAGACCTTCTGAACATTATTTTTGTGAAAGAAATCGATCCTTGGGCCAAAAACTAGCGTTCCTCCAAGCCAGAGCGAGCGCATATTGTAGGAAACCCAGGGCGCGGAAAGCGCCGGGAACAGATTGGCCGTAATCACCGGGTTGAAATCGTGCGTCAAGTATGCCTTTTCATTGCGTTGCCAGTAATTCTCATAGGAGATTTCCATCCACTTGGGCCGGCCTGTCGTGCCGGAACTCTGGCTCAGGTACCAGATGGCATCTTCGTCAAAATCATTGGAGATTGCCTGCAGCTTTTCCCGATACCGGACAGGTGGAAAGACCTGCCAGCGCCGGTCAATTTGCACCACCTTGGCCTTTGTCTGCATGGAGAAATCAATGAAGGTATGGAACAGGTGCGTAGCTGCAATGGATGTTTCCCCTGCATTTTCCGGCTTTGATGCAAATACCTGCCTCCACTTTGCTCCGATCATCCCGACCGCGAGCATGCAACTGGTGGCAACCACCGGGTTCCTGGTTGCCAGGGCCACACATGACCCATGATCCACCCCATGGCTGACCATATGCGCGGCAAACTTCTCCACCTGCATGCCGAATATTTTCCACGACAGCGTGATCCGCGGAGTAACAATGGCAGGTTTATCCGGATGTTGTGCAGCCAGTTGCAATATCTGCAAAGACAGGTTTTTCATAGTGCTTCAAGCTAGTGTAGAGACAAAAGCATGCAACGGATAAAACTACGTAGCGTTACGGGCAACCCTCGACGCCGAAGGCTTTAGAAGAGGGCCGTTAGCAACGGATGGCAAAATATACTGCACCCAGCGATACAATCGCCGGGTGCAAGGATTAGTGACTTACAGCGTAGCGAGTAAGTCGATGGCTGAAATCGTCCAGCTATACGAGGCCTTGCGACGTAAGAATGCCGGCAGGCATCGTTGTGTTGTAAACCTGCGACAGCGGTAGCCCTGTGAAATTGAGGGTGGGAACGGAGGAACCTGCGCCTGTCCACAGCACGGCGTATGCGGTGCTGAAGTAGGTTGCACGGCCGAAGCTCGCGGAGATGGTGTCTGAAGAGTGCCATAGTCCGAGGCCTGCGACCGTTCCGTAGGCGCTGCCCCACCACAGGAATGACGCTGAAGCCTGATGATATGTAACGCCTGGGGTGAATGTAGTGGTACCTATTGCAGGGCTGAAGAACGAAGTGCCGCGACCGAACATGGGCCCGCCCTGTCCGACGAGGATGATGGTGTCGTCCGGCCCGAGATTCTCGCCACCGCTCCATGTGCCCCACGTGCCTACACCGTCTTGGGGTATGGTGTTTAAGGTGGCAGAATCGTCGAATGCCCGGATATAAATAGTGTAAGTGACAGAGGGATCGAAGGTTCTGCTGCTGTGGTCGGATGAAACGCCGCCTACAAGATCGAATACCACGACGGTCGCTTCGGGCTCTGGGGGAGGGCCTCCACGCACGTGGATGGGATTAAACAGTAGGTACCCAGTGGCAGCGCCTAACGCTCCGCCTGCGATTAAAGTTGCAGCTCCCAGGCCGCCTACCGCGGCATCGAAACCATCGTTGGCATGTTCCCATACCACCTCATCACTCTCAACGGATGCATCATTGCTGGCGATCAGCTGCGCATCTCCGGATAGCGTCTGCAAACCTGTATCAAAGTAAACCTGATGGCCGTCGGCATAGAAATTATCAACCCGGGCAACAAGCGCTTCTTCCACTTCTACAACGAGAGAGTCTCCGTCTTGCTTCAGCTTTACGTCATCTACGATCTCATGCGTCTGTGAATCAACCACAGCATACACAGCTCCGGCCTCAGCCGTGAGCGAGAGCGGTTGATCGGTTAGTGGATCAAAGCGAAACTCCACAATTCTCTGATCTGGAAATACAACACGAAGTACATACGATGACATAAAGAATCTCCCTCGGAACATGATGGATTTTCATCCGTGATCCAATATACCCGTCCGTGGGAGTGAGCAAAAAACTACATTGCCGTCCTTCCAAGATCAATTACTTATTGCTGGCGAAGCTATTCCTCATTCCTCACGCAAAGATGCAATCACCTTTTTCACATGCGCAATCCTCTCTTCGCCGCCCGGGTGCGAACTCAGAAAAGACAGCCCCTGCTCGGAGGTTTCGCTTAATTTCCCATAAAATAGAACTGCCCCATCCAACGGGTAGCCGGCTTGATGCATCAATTGAATACCAAGCGCATCGGCCTCCATCTCTTGCTCCCGACTAAATCTGTAATCAATTAAGGAAGCTGTAACGCTGGTAAGCCCACCGGCAATGGGGCCACTGATGACGCTTAAAGCGGCACCAACGGCAGCACTCCCGGCTTGTAAAACGGCCCGACGCTTCTCTGTTGCTTCATGGTGTTTTTTTACGTTATGCGCAATCTCATGGGCAAGCAAGGCGGCATACATGGCCGGATTGGTGGCAAGCATATCAACCATGTTGATATTGATCGCCACGATATATCCATCCTGTACATAGCCGGCAAATGCGTTGGGATGCGGTTGCCCTCTATCAGTGATGTATAAGTTCGTCTGCATGTGGGCCGCTTCATCGATATCGACACTGGCCTTTAAAAGACCATGAACAACCTCCCTGTTTACAGAACCAGCGATAACGTGATTTGGCAGCGTTAACGTAACATGTTCAGAACCACCCCGATCAGAGCCGTCGCCAGCGGAGGAAATAGATTGAGCCGACCACAAACGTGATTGGATTTTCTGCGCAGCGCAAGCGCTGACAAGAGCAGCGCATAATCCAATGATAAGCAAACGTAAACCTTTAGTTTTCACCGTCTCCCCATGATTCAATGCCGGCAATTCCAATCGAATCCCGCTACCGTTTGGCTAGAGCCTGACCCTGCTGAACCAATGCTACTCTGTAGTATGATTTTTAATGGTCAATGAGACGTGCTGTGGACGCATGCTCATTTGCCATATTGGTGCTTCATAAGTGCAACGGACGAGAATCAATAAATCATGCAAATAACAGACTCCAATGCATTGGATTGATTATATTATTAGTCATGAGCTGCGCCGTTTGAGAGAACTTGGCCACAGGCCCTGATATGGTGCCGGGAGCGGGAGTCGAACCCGCACAGAGGTTACCCTCCGAGGGATTTTAAGTCCCTTGCGTCTACCAGTTCCGCCATCCCGGCAAAGAGATGAATTTTGCGGAAATCATGCCATATTCATCAACGTGGGGAAAACGACACGGTGGCAAAGAAATAACTGGAGGCAGGGGCGGGAATCGAACCCGCGATGGAGGTTTTGCAGACCTCTGCCTTACCACTTGGCCACCCTGCCGAGATAATGAAAAGGGGCCCGGAGGCCCCTTAAGCTGGAGCGGGAAACCGGGCTCGAACCGGCGACCTCAACCTTGGCAAGGTTGCGCTCTACCAACTGAGCTATTCCCGCAGTCGCTACAGCTGCGGCATGTTCCTCAGCAGGCGTTGCGATGTCAAGCGCGGACGCTGCTTATCGGCGGGCAAAAGCCCGTCTCATCGCTCTGTTGAAATTTGGCCAAATCTCGCCATTTTCAATGATTCTTGATCTTCCCACGCACTTAAGCCATGCTTTTTGACCACGTTCAATTGGAGGGAGCATGCGCAATGGCCTGTTTCTCCGCATCTATCTGACTGAATCAGATACCATCGACGGTAAGCCGGCGATGGATGCGATACTGGAATTGTGCATGCAAACTGGCTTGCAAGGTGTGACGGTCTTGCGCGGCATTGAAGGGCTGGGTCTGCATGGGCTGCACACCAGTGCGTTTCTGTCGCTTGCCAGCCAGCTTCCGCTGGTCATCGAGGTTGTCGATGAAGCGGAGAAGATTCACCATGCGGTAGAGATGCTTCGCCCGCATCTGGGTGACAGATTACTGGCGACATGGCCGGTATCGATTGCACGAACCTCGGAGGAAAATACATGACACTGGATTTTCTAAAGCGCGTTTCCTTGTTTTCTGACCTTCCCGACCATGATCTCGAAGCAATCAACCGCCTCATCAGCACAACGACATTGCCAAAAAACAGCGTTGTCGTGCAGGAGGGCGAGAGCGGCGACGGCATGTATATCATCCTCTCCGGTTCCGCCAAAATCGTTTATTACGCCGAACAGGGCCGCGAGGTGGTACTGTCGATTCTCGGACGCGGCGAATTCTTTGGTGAAATGTCGCTGCTCGATGAACACCCGCGCTCTGCCACCGTCATGACGCTAGAGGAGACCAAGCTGGCATACGTCAGTCGTGGCGACTTCGAGCACCTTATGAATGAAAAACCCAATATTACACGCAAAATGCTTGCTGAGGTCATCAATCGCCTGCGCCGCACCAGCCAGATCCTCGAGCGCGTCAGCACCATGGATGTTCCCCACCGGCTGTTTGATTTCCTGTATGAATATTGCAAGCAACATGGCACCACCAACGGCCAGGGAAAGTACGTACTTCAACTTCCCACGCATCAGCTTCTGGCCGACCAGCTATCCACCAGCCGCGAAACTATCTCACGTGCGCTAAGCGCGCTTAAAAAGGAAGAGATTATCACGCCGCTTGTTGGGCGGGGCCAGGTGCAGGTGGACATGCAGGGGCTCAGCGGCCTGCTGGACGCATTCCACTAGGACTTGGTTGACAGCCTATTCGGCCCGGCTATAGTTCCGCCTCCCAATGACGCGGGGTGGAGCAGTGGTAGCTCGTCGGGCTCATAACCCGAAGGTCGTCGGTTCAAATCCGGCCCCCGCAACCAAATAAAACAAGGGCTTACGGAATATCCACCGTGAGCCCTTTTTCTTTGCTGCGCTAATTTGTATCGCATTTATTATTCTAGATTTCTGCCATTGCCTGAAAGTGAACTCTAGACCTTAGTGATTATTTTGCCTCTAATTCGTGGGTAGATGCACTTCCCTGGCCGCGAGTCCGCCATCGGCCTGCTCGAAGGGGACAATCACCGCTCTTTTGGCTGCGGCCAGATGGCTGAGCACCTGCTCGTTGGCAACAAAGGTAATCGGTGTGCGTTTTTCGGCATCAAGGATGGTGAAAATGCCGGCTTGCTGATCCACGGCGGTCACCGAACCAACATGCTTGTCCGGGCCAGCGGCGCTGCACGCCATGGCCTGGCCTGCGCCAGTCAGCATCAAACTTATAAAACCTAGCCATATATTTTCTCATTTCAGCCTCCTTGTGCACTGATAACCCTTATCAGGGTAGCCATTCATAGCGGACGCGGGAAGCCGCCCCCTAGCCGCTCCCGGCTTTAATCATTATGATTCGCGCCACTCTAAGGGAGGTGACAATCGGAGCAGCATGGATGTTAAACAGATAGCCGAACTGGCACGTATTCGCCTTACCGATGAAGAGACGGCCGAGATCGGCCCGCAAATGGAAAAGATTATCGGATATGTCGAATCGATGGACGCGCTGGACACCGCCGACATCCCGCCCACCGCCCATCCGCACGACGCGGCCATGCCGCTGCGGCCTGATGTGGTCAGCAACACCAACCGCCGTGATGAACTGCTCGCTGGCGCACCACTGGCTGAATCCGGGCTTTTCGTCGTGCCAAAAGTGATCGAGGGCCAGTGATGGCGTTCGCCACCCTCAAGGAGCTGGCCAAACGCCTGAACGACGGTGAGACCACGGCCGCCGATCTGGCTGCTGCATACCTTGAGCGTATCGGGACCTACAACGAATCGCTGAACGCCTTCGTCCATATCGACGCCGAGGCCACCCTGGCGCAGGCAGAGGCTTCGGACCATCACCGGGCCAAACACGGGCCGCGCCCGCTGGAGGGCCTGCCCATCGCGGTAAAGGACATTTTCTGCACCACCGGCATGCCCACCACCTGCTGCTCCAACATCCTCAAAGGCTTCGAATCCGCATACGACGCCCACGTCATTAGCCGCCTACGGGAGGCCGGCGCCGTTTTTCTCGGCAAGACCAATATGGACGAATTCGCCATGGGCTCCTCCAACGAAACCTCGGCCTTTGGACCTGCGCGCAACCCCTGGGACGTGGGATGCACCCCCGGTGGCTCTTCCGGCGGTTCAGCGGCGGCCGTGGCGGCCGACCTAGCACCGGTGGCGCTGGGAACTGACACCGGCGGCTCCATCCGCCAACCAGCGGGACTGACTGGCACGGTGGGCCTGAAGCCCACTTATGGCAGGGTTTCCCGCCGCGGCATCATCGCCTTCGCCTCTTCGCTGGATCAGGCCGGGCCGATGACCCGCAACGTACGCGATACTGCCCTGCTTGCCTCAGTGCTGTGTGGCCACGACGCCGGCGACGCCACATCGGTGCCCGACGCTCCGGTCATCGACTGGCTGCAGGCGGCCGGGCGCCTGGACCTTTACGGCCTGAAAATTGGCCGGCCCAGGGAGTATTTCGTTGATGGCATGCACCCGGAGGTGCGAAGCCGCGTCGAAGAAGCGCTGGCGCGCTGCGCCGATCTGGGCGCTGAAATCGTCGATATCAGCCTGCCGCACACGCAGTACGCCGTGGCCGCTTATTATGTCATCGCCCCCAGCGAAGCCAGCGCCAATCTCGCCCGCTACGACGGCGTGCGCTATGGCGTGCGCTGCGACAATCCGTCGGATTTGGCCGACATGTATACACGCAGCCGCGACGAAGGCTTTGGCGCCGAGGTCAAGCGCCGCATTCTCACCGGCACATTCGCCCTGTCTTCCGGTTATTACGACGCCTACTACAAAAAAGCGCAACAGGTGCGCACGCTGCTGCGCCGCGATTTCGACGAGGCCTTCACCAAGGTCGATGTCATCGCCACGCCCACCAGCCCAACGCCCGCCTTCAAGCTCGGTGAAAAAACTGATGATCCGCTGACCATGTATCTCAACGACATCTTCACCATTGCCGTCAACCTGGCCGGCTTGCCGGGCCTGTCGCAACCCTGCGGCATGGCCGATGGACTGCCTGTCGGCCTGCAATGGATCGCGCCGGCCTGGCGCGAGGATGTCATCCTCGGCGCAGCGCATGCCTTTGAAGCTGCTACCGACTGGCACCGGCAGACCCCCGAGGGCTATTCATGAGCTGGGAAACTGTCATTGGCCTGGAAGTACATGCCCAGTTGAGGACCAAGACCAAGGCCTTCTGCGGATGCTCGACGAATTTCGGCGCCGAACCCAACACCCAGACCTGTCCGGTGTGCCTGGGGATGCCGGGACAGTTACCGGTGCTCAACGGCCAGGCGGTGGAGATGACCGTGCTCACCGGATTAGCCATCGACGCCACCATCAACCTCGAATCGCGCTTCGACCGCAAGAACTACTTCTACCCCGATCTGCCCAAGGGCTACCAGATCAGCCAGTTCGCCGTGCCCGCAGTTGAGGGTGGCCATCTTGATATTCCCATCGGAGATACCGAGAAGCGCATCGGCATCACGCGTATCCACATGGAGGAGGATGCCGGCAAGAGCTTACATGAGGGACTGGAGGGCGTGTCGCATATCGACCTGAATCGCTCCGGCGTCCCATTGATGGAGATCGTCTCCGAGCCGGATATGCGCAACGCCGACGAAGCGGTGTCGTATCTCAAGCACCTGCATCAGTTGCTGCGTTTTCTCGACGTTTCCGGTGCCGACATGGAAAAGGGCCAATTCCGCTGTGATGCCAATGTCTCAGTGCGCCAGCCCGGCGAGCCCTTCGGTACGCGGGCCGAGCTGAAGAACCTCAACTCTTTCCGCCATATCAAGATGGCCATCGAGCACGAGGTAGACCGGCAGATCGAACTGATCGAGGATGGCGGCAAGGTGGTGCAGGAAACGCGTCTGTGGGATGCGGCCAGGAATGTGACGCGCTCGATGCGTGGCAAGGAAGAGGCGCACGACTACCGCTACTTCCCCGAACCGGACCTGCCGCCGCTTATCGTCAGCTGCGAGCAAATGGAGGCGATTCGCGCCGGCATGCCTGAATTACCGGCCCAGATTCGCGCACGTTTCGAAACCCAGTTCGGTCTTTCCGCATACGATGCCGATGTGCTCACCAGCACACGCGAGCTGGCCATCTATTACGAGGCTCTCACCGCCGCCCATCCGGCCGATCCCAAACGCGCGGCCAACTGGCTGGCCAACGAATTGCTGGGCCGGCTCAAGGAATCGGGCATTGAAATCCAGAACTCTCCGGTCTCCGCCACAGCGCTGGCCGGTCTTCTGGATCGCATTGCCGATGGCGCCATCTCCGGCAAGATCGCCAAAGATGTGCTCGACACCATGCTCAGCGACGGCAAGACGGCCGACGCCATTATCGAGGAAAAAGGCCTGAAGCAGGTCTCCGACAGTGGTGCGATCGACGCCATTATCCACCAAGTGATGGAAGCCAACCCGCAACAGCTTGAACAGTTCCGCAGCGGCAAGGACAAGCTGTTCGGCTTCTTTGTCGGCCAGGTGATGAAAGCGACTCAGGGCAAGGCCAACCCGGCTACCGTCAACGAGCGCCTGCGCGCGCTGCTAAAAGGCTAATCGCCCAGTGAGCAGGAGGTTGCGCTGGGCGCTGGCGGCCTGCGCGACCCTAGCGGTCGTCACCGCCATATTTCTCTGGCGGCTTGATACGGATGAGCTTCGCTTGCGCATTGCCGAGCGCATTGCCGACACCCTGCAACAGCCTGTTCATATCGGCGGTGTACGGCTCAGCCTCATGCGCGGCCTGAGCCTTGACCTCGATACGTTTGAGATTCAAGCGAAAGGAGAGCACAGGCTGTCGTTGCGCGCAGACAAGGCCTCCATTCAACTTGACCTGATCGACCTGCTGCGTGGCGACATCGACGTCACTGGCGTATTCCTGCTTGCGCCGCGCATCAACCTGCCCCCCCAGGCCTTGCGCCAAAAGCACATTCCAGAGGGCCTGGAACTGGAGCAGGTAAAAATTCAGAACGGCGAAATTTGGCGGGAAGATGGCGAGAAGATCGCCAACGACGTCTTTCTCGATGCGCGCGATATCATGCCGGGCGGCGACATGCGTTGGGAGCTTTCCGCCGACATCAGGGGCGGGAACGTGAGAGCCTTCGGCCAGGCCAGCTTGCGTGGCCGTAGCTTTGCCCGCGCATTCGGCAAGCTGGAAATCGATGGTGTTCCCATGGCCTCGCTACCCTTTTACGCTCTCCCCGCATGGCTGAATGAGCGGCAAGTGGCCTGCCATCTCACCTTCAACCTTAATCGCGCCGGCAACTGGAAGCTGGACGGTGATATCGATATCAACCTGCCCGACCATGCGCTGGCCGACATTCACCTCCGTGGCGAGATGACGGGTTCGACGGCAACGGGCCTGTTTTCCTGGCGTGACAGTTTCGTGCATATCGGCGGAACAAATGTGTTGGCCGCCCGGGGCGAGCAGCTTGCCGATGGTGGGCTAAGCGCCAATGTTCAGGGTAAGCAGCTGAAGCTGGACGAGTTGCTGGCCGTGGCCGGTCTCAAGTTTCCCGTGCGCGGCCTGAGCGATATCGATGCCAATATGCGCTTTGACGGCAGCGCCTGGACCGCTGAAGGCCATATGGGCGTGAGCAAGTTGCAATGGAGCGGCTCCTCCCTGCCCGAGCTCGATGTGCGAATTCACGGCCTTGACTGGCAGGAGGAGAGGCTAAGCCTCGCCCAGGCTCAGATAAGCCATCCTGACAAGAGCGGTCTGCTGCTTCTCAAATCGCTACAATGGAGCTCGGGCAGTCTTGACCTTCAGGTTCAACTACAGGCGGTGGAGGATTGGTGGGCGCCGCTGTTCAATACGGCATTAGCCGCCCAAGGTGAAGCCGGAAAGGTGGAGGGCGCGGGCTTGCTGACGGGTAAGATAAGCCTGCATCGCAACGCTGAGAAAACTGCGCTGAACATGAACGTGGATGCAACGACTGCCTCGCTAAGTTATATGGGTCTGCAAAAGGCCAGCGGCATTGAGGCCAGCGGTAGCCTGTCCATGCAGGATAATAATGGTCAAAGAAACTGGCGACTTCATGACATCCAGCTGGGCAATTCACGCCTGGCCCAAGGCGACTGGCAAAGCGATGCTCGACAACAGCATCTGCATCTGAAGGGCATGCAGCTGGATGCAACCGAGCTCGGCTCAATCGGTATCTGGGAAACGCTGAAGACCAGAAAATGGCGTGGCAAAATCAACGGTGAACTGCAAGCCAGGCGGGCGGGAGAGGCCATGGGCCTTGCCGTGGATGACTTGCCATCATGGCTGGATTCGACCGAGGCGGATGTAAACATGGCGCGGTTCGGCCTTGATGACACCTGGAGTGGCGACCTGGCTTTGCAGCACGCGCAGGCCCAGGCAAACCAATTGACATGGCATTCAAATGGCCAGTCCGTTCAGTTTTCCGGCGATTTAGACCTACATCAACGCAGTGGCAGACTGAACATCAATCAGGCTTCGATCGAACTGGAAAAACTACCCGAGATCAGCGCCTGGCTGGCCGGAGCCGAACTGGAAGGAAGGCTTGCGGCAATGAAGTTGTCGTCAGATCGGACCGTACTGCGTAATGCTGGCGCCTCCTACCGATTGCACGATGGCAAGTTGCGGCTGAAAAAGCTGCGGGCCGACCTGGCAGGGGGGCAAATGCGCGCCGACAGCCTGTCACTGAATCTTGCGGACCCCGACTGGCCGCTTTCGCTACCACGCTTGCATCTGCACAAGGTTCAACTGGATCAGCTCGAAATCGAGCAGCGAATAACCGCAGGTCGCCTGTTTACCACCCTTGGCCTGTCCGGCCGTCTGCGTGGTGGCCAATGGCGCATCAATGGCGACATGGAGATTTACAATGGTAAGCTGTCCGGCATGAATCTGGCGGCAAGAATCGGGGAATTGACGGGGGAAGCTTACGGCAGCCACGAAGTCAGCACACCGTTCAGCAAATTCCAGGCTCGATTCCGCCTGGCCAAAAACATCCTGAAACTGCAACACGTCAATCTGGCTTCAACGGCCTTCGAGCTCGAAGGCGCAGGCCATGTCGATATGGCTACGCAAATGCCCGAGATGCTTCTCGACGCCACCCTTCTGCTACCCCTGCAAGTCGGCCTGAAACCGGGAAAAAGCTATGTAGAACACGATGGCAGCATTCATGTACCGCTGCTGGTATCGGGCCGTCTTCCCGAGATCGATCTTGACCTGAATGAGCCCAAGCTGGATCAAATTCATGCTATGAAGACCTCGCCTAAGAAAGACCCTTAAGGACGCGCTGATTTATTGCGTCCTGCAATAAATCAGCGCGTAAAGGAAAAAACGCGGCTTCCCCTGTACTTGCAAATCAAACACTTACGAGCTTGATTTGGCAGCCCATCCGTGGGCTGCACGGAAGCACTGAAATAATCAGCGCTTCCTTAAGGCAAGAGTTTACTCGACCGCTTCAGCTTCTGGGCTGGATAGCATGTTGAGATACTTGATGACATCGGCACGGCTTTCGTCCTGCTGCATCATGGGCAGCGTCGGCATGGCCATATTGTACTGGTAGGAATTGGTCACGGCCCTGGCTACCTCGTCCCGTTTGGAAAACTCGGCCGGATTTTTCAGCCATTGATCCAGCCATTCCGTATCCCGGCGGGTGGTTACGCCGGCCATGCCAGAGGCTCCAACCTTGCTGACTTGTGAATCGGTGCGGTGGCAATAGATGCACAGCTTGTCGAAAATTTCCTTGCCACGCTCAGCCGAAGCCGCTGGCTTTTCCTCATCAGCGGCAAACGCCGACGTAGCCACGAGCATCACCGCCAACAATGTCATAAGCCCCAACTTTCGCATTGCCGCACTGTATGCCGGCCCTTCGGCTTGTTCAAGCAGGTCTACCTGCAAACACATGGTTGCGGCATCACTGTCAGGGTGTAGCGTTATTTTTATTTGTACTGGGAGAATCCATGGATTTTTCTTCACTGACCGCCATTTCACCGCTTGACGGGCGCTACGCCGGCAAAGTAGGAGCGCTTCGTCCGATATTCAGCGAGTTTGGCCTGATCCGCGCGCGCGTACTTGTCGAAGTGCGCTGGCTGCAAATGCTTGCCGGTCAACCAGAGATCGAGGAAGTGCCGGCCTTTTCAGCCGACGCCAATGCAAGGCTTGATGCCATTGTGGCGGACTTCTCTGAGGCTGATGCTGCCCGCATCAAGACCATCGAGGACACCACCAATCACGACGTCAAGGCGGTCGAGTACTTCCTCAAGGAGCGCATCGCCGATCACGCCGAGCTTGCGGCCGTCAGCGAATTCCTGCATTTCGCCTGCACCTCGGAAGATATCAACAACCTGGCCTACGGCGTTATGCTGGTACAGGGGCGCGATGAGGTGCTGCTGCCGGCGATGGACGAGCTGATCAGCAGGATCGAATCGCTGGCCACGGCCATGGCCGACCAACCCATGCTCTCCCGTACCCACGGCCAGACCGCCAGCCCCACCACCATGGGCAAGGAAATGGCGAACGTGACCTCCCGGCTCAAGCGCCAGCGCGGCCAGGTCGCCTCTATTGACCTACTGGGCAAGATCAATGGCGCCGTAGGCAACTACAATGCGCACCTGGTCAGCTACCCGGATGTGGATTGGCCCGCACTGGCTCAGCAGTTCGTCGAATTGCTGGGGCTGGCCTGGAACCCCTATACCACCCAGATCGAACCGCATGACTATATCGCCGAGATCAACGACGCTATTGCTCGTTTCAATACCGTGCTGATCGATTTCAGCCGCGATGTGTGGGGCTATATTTCACTTGGCTATTTCGGGCAGAAGGTGGTTGCCGGCGAGGTCGGCTCCTCGACCATGCCGCACAAGGTAAACCCCATCGACTTTGAAAACGCCGAGGGCAATCTTGGCCTGGCCAATGCCGTGCTCGGGCACCTGTCCGCCAAATTACCCGTGTCGCGCTGGCAGCGGGATCTCACCGACTCCACCGTGCTGCGCAACCTCGGTGTTGGCTTTGGCTACAGCCTGCTGGCCTATACATCCGCCCTCAAGGGGATAGGCAAGCTGGAACTGAACGAGGAAAGGCTGGCTGCCGACCTGGATGCAAGCTGGGAGGTGCTTGGCGAGGCCGTGCAGACGGTAATGCGGCGCTACGGCCTGGAAAACCCCTATGAGAAAATGAAGGAGCTGACGCGCGGCAAGGGCATCACGGCCGAGCGCCTGCACGACTTTATCCGGGATCTGGATATTCCTGATGACGCCAGAGCCCGCCTGCTGGCACTTACCCCCGCCAGTTATACCGGCAATGCTGCCAAACAAGCGCGCCGTATCGACGACGCCTGAACGCCTCTGGCGTGATGTCGCCTTATTGTATAGGGCGTGCCTTGCATGAAGTTTCTGCTGATCCCTGCCCTCGCGCTCGGCATCACGCTGGGTTATATGGTGATGTTTGAAGATCAATACATATATTTCCCCATGCGGGATGTGGCCCGCACCCCCGCCGATGTGGGCCTTGCATTCGAAGAGCATCACTTTGTCACCGGCGAGGGCATCAAGCTCTACGGCTGGTATATGCCAGGGCGGGAAGCCGGCTTCACCGTACTGCACTTTCACGGCAACGCCGGCAATATCAGTCACCGCCTGCATCTGTACCAGCGATGGCATGATATGGGTCTGGGTGTGTTTGCCTTCGACTACCGCGGATACGGCAAAAGCGAGGGAGAACCATCCGAACCTGGACTGTATGCCGATGGGCGGGCCGCCCTGAAGGAGATGCAAGAAGGTCTAAGCATCCCAGCGGAGCGCATCATTCTGGCCGGGCGCAGCATTGGCTGCGCCGTCGCGGCCGAACTCGCCACTGCGGTCAACGCTGCCGGCCTGGCCCTGGAAACGCCCTTCACCAGCATCCCTGACATGGCGAAAAAGCATTATCCATGGCTGCCACTGGGCCCGTTTATCCGCTCGCGTTTTGATATCCTGCAGGTCATAGAGGACGTGGATATGCCGCTGCTGATTCTCTCCGCCAATGATGACCATATAGCGCCAGCTTGGATGGCAGGGCGCATCCTGGAAGCGGCCAAAACCCGGAAAAACAGCACCGGCCTTGATGGCGGACATAACGATTTCGACATCGTTTCCGAGCGTGCCTATATCAGCGTATGGGCAGACTGGCTGGCTTCCCTGTAGCGCAATGCGAAATTGGAGCGTTAGGGAACCAGTGAGTTTATCACAGGTTCCCTGCGGCATAGGGATGTGCCGCCAGGAGTGATCGCGTCAGCGTTTGCTACTGTGAGGAAAGTAAAATTACACTTTTACTTTCCGAACTGAAAAATGCCAGGGATGGTCATTTTTCAGTTCCTCTAAATCTACCGCCCCTCCCTTGCCTTGATGATCTTGCTTATGGATGAAATGTGCAGGCCGGCATGATCGGCGATTTCCTGCATCGTGTAGCCGTGATCGCGGTAAGCAGCAGCCATCCATGCACCACGCTGCGCATATCTGGCCTCAATGGCGGCGAGGCTCAGGCTTGCCGGCAAGATCACCTTCATGCCGCCGAGCAATCTGTTGCGGAAGGCATCGCTGCCCAGAATGATCTGATCCCGCACTTTGAGCATGGGGTTTGGCGCTTCAAGGCCGTCCTCGACGAACTGCCGGTATTCGGCCTGGGCCGACCTTCGCGATGAACCGAACTGCTCAAGAACCCAGCCCGTCGTCAGGAAGTCCGGTTCGGAAATTTGCCCGGCGGTGGCTGCATGGCTGCTCCAGAGCCAGTCCTCGGCGCGAGCCGCCAGTCCCGCATGCACCGGCGTGAGCGCTACATGGCGGCACAACTCCAGAAGCCAGGCCTCCTTTTCTATGACCACGGCTTTGAACCGGCCCTGAAAGACAGGCCCCACATGGCCATGGCGGCGGTTGAGGCGCTGGGTGAACAGACCATTTAGCTGACGCATGCCGCGGCTGATGTTCGCCTGTGGCGTCTCAATCAATAGATTATATCGGTTGTCTTCCAGGCAGTAGGCATGGCACACCCAGCCAAAGCGGTCGAGCACCAATTGCAGGATGTCGAGAAACAACGCCCTGTCCGCTTCGGATGCAAATACCGGCCTACCACGAACACCCTTTGAGCTTGCTAGATAGACGGCGCCCGGATACTCGATTCTGCTTGGCCTGGCCATGTGGGTACCATAGCGTGACGACCCCAATAATCAATACCTGGCCCTATTAATGAGAGAACAATATTCATTTGAAATAATCGTGTTAATGTCTACATGGAACATGTCGGATCATAACATGGTGACTGCAGGCCCCGGCTGGGGGTATGCTGCCGCGCTCATGGCCAGCAACATTTACGTTTGCGCCGGATGTGGCGCCGAGCACAGCAAATGGATGGGGCAGTGCCCTGATTGCCGGGAATGGAACACCATCAGCGAGCAGCTTGTTGCAGCCACCATCCCGGCCAGTAAAAAAGCCTCGCCCCTTGCCACCAGGCCAATCACGCAGGTCGAGGGCAGGCAGAGCGGGCGCAACAGCACACGCATCGAGGAGCTGGATCGCGTGCTCGGCGGCGGCCTGGTGCCGGGCTCGGCCATTCTCATCGGTGGCGATCCGGGGATTGGCAAGTCCACGCTGCTGCTTCAGGCGGCGGAGAAACTCGCCGCTGACGGCCCTGTGCTCTACATCTCCGGCGAAGAGTCGCCCGAACAGGTCAAGCTGCGCGGCGAGCGCATCGATGCCATGCATGCGGATGTGCATATCGCCGCCGGCACCGATGTTGATGCCGCCCTTCATACCATCCACGCCATCAAGCCGATGGCCGTAATCATCGATTCGGTGCAGACCATGGTTTCCAGCCGCCTCAGCTCAGCACCTGGCACCGTATCGCAGGTGCGAGAAACCGCTGCCAGCCTCATCCAGAGCGCCAAGCAACTTGGCCATGCCCTGCTGCTGGTCGGCCATGTCACCAAGGACGGCAGCATTGCCGGACCGCGCGTTCTCGAACATATGGTCGATGCCGTGCTGTATTTCGAGGGCGACCGGGGCCATCAGTACCGCATCCTGCGGGCGGTGAAAAACCGATTCGGGCCGGCTGGTGAAATCGGCGTGTTCGAGATGCACGACAAGGGGCTGCTGGGGATCACCGACGCCTCACGCTTGTTTCTGGCCGAGCGCGCCAGCCATACGCCGGGTTCGGTGGTGCTGGCCTGCATGGAAGGCACGCGGCCGCTGCTGGTTGAAATTCAAGCGCTGGTCGCCCCTACCGTCTATGCCACCCCGCGCCGCGCCGCCATCGGCCTGGATAGCGGGCGCGTGGCCATGCTGACGGCCGTGCTGGAGCGGCGCGTGGGCCTGCATCTTTCCGATCAGGACGTGTACATCAATGTTGCCGGCGGAGTGCGCCTGACCGAACCGGCCGCTGATCTGGCCGTGTTGCTGGCCATGATCTCCGCCTGCCAGGACAAGGCGTTGCCCAACGATCTGGCGGTGTTTGGCGAGGTTGGGCTGACCGGAGAAGTGCGCCCCGTGGGCCAACCCGAAGCCCGCGCCCGCGAGGCGGCGAGCCTGGGCTTTGCCAGCCTGCTCATGCCCAGGGAGAACCACGAGCGCGTGCGGGAGCTGAAGGCATCGGCTACAATGCCGCCAGACCAACGGTCGCTGCCGCGGTTTATTCCCGTGCGCAACCTGGCCGAAGCGACACAGGCGGGCCTTGCTTGAACCTTTTTGATTACCTTCTGATCGCCATTGTCGGTCTGTCCATGATCATCTCGCTTTGGCGCGGCTTCATTCGCGAAATGATTTCCATGATCGGGCTTATCGCCGCTTTCCTGGTGGCCGCGCGCACATCCGGCTGGGCCGGCGACCAGCTTGCCGGCGTCATAAGCAACGATACGGTGGCCGACGTGGTTGGCTTCGGCCTCATATTCATCCTTATCGTTGTCATCGTGGCCATGATTGGCGCCGTGATTCGCCGGCTGATGATCGCCGCCGACCTGACGGCCACCGACCGCACGCTGGGCCTG
>Ga0316187_10000403_pt1 | contig 33413 bp, 31 predicted proteins | sample CroRivburrow1_MG_FD_204927 | JGI IMG/M metagenome (GOLD analysis project Ga0316187, IMG submission 204927) | Coastal sediment microbial communities from Maine, United States - Cross River worm burrow 1 | ecosystem: Environmental > Aquatic > Marine > Coastal > Sediment | place: USA: Maine... | reverse complement strand
TAACTGACTATCCTATTACAGTTTATTTGATTGGTTTGCTACTGTTAACGGGATCTATCGGGCGCATTTATATATCTGTTCAGTTTGAGAGCATATATCAGAAAAGTACCAAGACCTGGCAAATTGCCTTTATAGCTAACTTGGTTTGGCTTGCCGCGACCTGGGGTGTTTTTTGTATGTTGTCAGTGATTTACTATGAGTTGCAGTGGGTAGCTATGTTAGTTATTCTGGCTACTGCGGGATTGGCGGCAGGTGCTGTTACAACCATATCAATTCGATTTCATCTTATAGTAATCCAGCTAGGATTAATGTTACTACCGACTGCATTCGCAATGCTTACCGTGAGTTCACAGAAAGCATTTGCAATTAATTTTATGTTTATAATATTTTTTATTTTTCTGTTAACGGTGGCTAAACGGCAACACAGTGAATATTGGTCAGCACTAAATAATGCGCAACTTTTAGACCAGCGCGCAAAAGAATTGGAAAGTAGTAATAAAGAATTAGAATCTTATAGTTATTCAATTGCGCATGATCTACGTGCACCGCTGCGATCCATAGTCAGTTTCAGTCAAATCATGTTAGGTGAAACAAGTAAAAAACTAAACGATGAAGAAAAGGATTACCTAATTCGTGTGATACATGCAAGCAAGCATATGGCTAGGCTAATCGATGATATTTTGGAACTGTCACGTATTACACGAGGAAAATTGTGTAAAAATATGGTTAATCTTAGTGAAATGGTGGATGCTTACGCTATTCTATTAGCAAAACAAGAACCCGATCATAATGTTAGTTGGAAAATAGAACAAGACCTCGTAGCCAAAGGTGATCCTCAACTGTTGAACTTGGCCATACAAAATTTGATTGGTAATTCATGGAAGTTTACTCACGGGCTTGCTAGAAATGTAGAAATTCGTTTTGGCTCGGAAATAAAACAACATAAAATTACCTATTACGTTAGAGATAATGGAATTGGCTTCGATATGAAATATTCGAATAAAATATTTAGTCCTTTCGAAAGATTGCGCAACGATTATGATGGTACAGGTATCGGTTTGGCAACCGTAGCTCGTGTTGTTCATCGTCATGGTGGGGAAATATGGGCCGAATCTGCTTCTAATAAAGGCTCGACAATCTATTTTACACTTTAAATACTGCGAGTTGTTTTACAATTGCTGCGATGATTCTGCAAAAGCCATATATTTGTCATTTGATGAACAGGCAAAAACAAACAGTCGTTTGAACTATGATTTTAGTAAAACTGACTATCTTGAGGTAAATTTGAAAGATTAAAGCGAGTTTTAATGGAGTACGCGGTGAGAAAAAAATTGCTTGTTACGAAAAATTCGGAAATCAATAGGGACAGCAATGACACTGACCCTATTGATCTTCCGAGCTATAATTGGCAATTTAATAGATTAACGTAGGTTGCGGATCAAGGCGATTAGAGTTTATAGTGTGGATAATTTCCGACAATCTTAGTTGGTGGCCAACCTTTTATTGTCTGGTTCTACTGGCGCAATTAACTCTCTCAATATGACTCGCGATATTCAGACAATCATATGTAAAGCAACGGGTGCAGATACGTGTTTCCATATTGAAGATATCCAGACGCTCTGGAGTGGTTATGGAAAAATCATACGTTATGGTCTAAAAGGCGGTGTTCGGGAGCGTGTCGTGGTTAAGCATGTTAAGTTGCCGGATCAGCGAAATCACCCCCGTGGTTGGGATACGGATCTTTCCCATCAAAGGAAAGTAAAATCCTATCAGGTAGAAAGTGCCTGGTATCGGGACTGGGGTAGAGCGTGTGATGCGAGCTGTCGCATTCCTGCCTGTCTTGCCATTGAATCAGTTGATGATGAGTTTTTGATGATATTTGAAGATCTGGATGCGAGCGGTTTCTCGGTACGAAAGGATTCGGTAGAGATGGCAGATATGCAGGCTTGTCTTCGCTGGTTAGCAAATTTTCATGCAACTTTTATGGGGCAAGTTCCCGTCGGGCTTTGGGAAGTGGGTACCTACTGGCACCTTGATACCCGGCCCGATGAATTGGCAGCTCTGGATGATGTTGAACTAAAACGTGCTGCAGCGCAGATTGATCACCAGTTACGAATGGGGCGCTATCAGACCTTCGTCCATGGTGACGCCAAGCTGGCGAATTTCTGTTTTTTTGACGGTCGATTTTCAGATAAAGGCGAACAGGTGGCCGCTGTGGATTTCCAATATGTCGGTGGTGGTTGTGGCATGAAGGATGTCGCCTATTTCATTGGTAGTTGTCTCAATGAAACGGATTGTGCGCGTTATGAAGTTGTATTGCTCGATTATTATTTCTCCGAACTTGATGATGCGTTGAAGATGCGTAATTCCAGCATAGAATTCGGGGCTGTTGAGCAGGAGTGGCGCAGCCTTTATCCTGTCGCCTGGACGGACTTTCATCGTTTTGTGAAAGGCTGGAGTCCGGGGCATTGGAAGATCCATACTTATAGTGAGCGACTTGCCCGTGACGTTATTGCACAGCTTATTGGAAGGTAAATATGCAGCTCACATCGAATGATCTTGTTTATCTATCAGAGTGTGCAGTATCGGCTGCAAAACAAGCCGGTGATCTGATTGAGAGCTATACGACGAAAACCATCGCTGTTCAGCACAAACACGGGGGTGACAGTTATGCATCGCAGGTAGTTACCGAAGTCGATTTACTGAGTGAGGCGATTATTGTGAAGCGGCTTCAACCTAGCTGTGAGCGATATAAGCTTGCGTTATTGTCGGAGGAGAGCGAAGACGATAAAGCGCGGTTGCAGAATGATTATTTTTGGTGTGTCGACCCAATGGATGGCACACTTGCCTTTATTGAATCTACTCCCGGTTTTTCTGTATCCATTGCGTTGGTCGCAAAAAATGGTACCCCTATCATCGGTGTTATTTATGACCCGGTGACTCATACTTTGTATACCGCTGTGATAGGGCAGGGTGCCTTGCGTAATGACAAACCCTGGACCTTGTCATCACGGTCGTCGATAAAGGACAAGCCTTTAACACTCATTTATGATCGGGGCTTTGCTGATAAACACAACTACCCTCAGATAAACCAGGCACTGCTATCAATAGCAAACAGACGTGGTTTTAAGGGATTAAACACACTGGAAAAAAATGGGGCGGTGATGAATGCCTGTTGGGTGTTGGATAATCCACCCGCCTGTTATTTTAAATATCCAAAACCTGAAAAAGGCGGCGGCAGCCTATGGGATTTCGCGGCGACGGCGGCCATTTTCCATGAACTGGGCGTTATTGCCAGCGATATTTATGGTCAAGCACTTGATCTGAATCGTGCGGATTCAACATTTATGAATCATCGTGGTGTTATCTTTGCCACGGATCAATTACTGGCCACTGACATTCAAGGGCTATTGAAACCGTAAAACTCGGGTTTTGTGGGCGCCGGGCAGAAGCAGTTATTTCAGAAAAACCCGGGTTTTCAAGTGCCATTCGGATCTGACCCGGGTTTTCAGGTGTCTATATCTTCTGTTCTCGGTCATGCAGACCTAATAATGATAAGCACACTGTCGTGGACTCTATCAGTATAGAGTGGCAGAGACATTTTAAAAATCGTATATATGAGCTCTATTCCAGATGATTAAATGCTTGCTCTATAGCGTAAATTAATTTGTCAATTTGTCTTTTAGTATGGTTGGCTGACAAATTAATTCGTAGTAAAGAAGCACCTTCTGGAGTATTTGGATAGCATAAGCCACTAACTAAAATATTCATCTCAAATAGGTAATCAACTATTTTTTGAGCATTTAAAGTGCTCCCTACATTTATACTGACAAAAGGGTAATCATTATTTATCAGCTTCCATTTTTTATGAAGCATTTCCATTTTAATATAATTAGAATTTGAGTAAAGCTTATCTATAGCAGACTGGTCTTTTTCTAATATTTCAATAACATTCAATACAATGGCAGCATTTACAGGCGATATGGGTTCAGATAAGATGTATGATCTGGACGTGTGTCTGATCCAATTAACAAGATCTTTGTCGCCACAGACAAAACCACCACTTACGTTGCCTAAAGCATAAGCAAAAGAACCTGTTATTAACTCCGCTTTTTTCTCTAGTTGTAAGTGACTAAAAGTTCCCTTGCCGTTTTCTCCAAGAATACCGACACCAAGGCTATCATCGACGATAGTGATCGCATCATATGTTTTTTTCAACTCCTGTATACGACTAAAATCGGCGTAATCTCCATCCGCGTTAAACACAGCATCGGTGACAATAATTCTAAATCGAGAATTTGGAGAACATTTTAAATGATATTCTAAATCTTCATAGTCTTTGGTTTTGTAAGATACAACGTTGGCGTTTGATAAGCGCACGCCATCAAATAGACCTGGATTACACATTTCATCGATAAAAATGGTATCTTTTTGGCTGGTTAAAGGTTCAAATACGCCAATGTTTGCTAAATAATTAGATGGAAAAACAATGCAATCATCTAAATCCAAAAAGTTTGCGAGTGTATCTTCGAGGGTTTTAAAAATGTCAAGAGTTCCGATAGAAATGCGAGAAGAAGTGCTTCCAGTACCATAGTTGGAAAGTGCTTCTTTCGCGGTTTTGCGAATATCATCATTCGAACTCCAGCCCAAAAAGTCGTTTCCAATAAAATTAAGCGTATTTTTATTTTCACTAATACGCGCTTCCATATTTTCAGATTGAACAACAGCAGTCTCTGTTCTAAGAAGGCCGGCCGCATCCAGGTTTTGCATTTCTCTAGAATACGTCTTTTTCATTTTGATTGACATAAATCGTCCTGCTGCTTTAATCTAATTTAGAAGTTCCAATAAACCACAGTGAAGCGCTCATGCAATACTGCCAAGACAGACTCTGTGTATTAGTATAGTCTAGGCAAAATAGATCTAATCCACGTGCAAGACATTCGAAGTCGTCATTGTCACAATCTGCGCCCTTAGTCAATAAAAAACGCGTTACTATTCTTGCGTATTTTTGCTGCAACCTGTTTGCCATGGCCGTTCGAAAATTGTAGTCAGTATTTTTTAACATACGACCTCGTTCCGTTCTATTGATAAAGGTTTTTTCACTCAATTTATTGGCTACTATAATGTCCGAATAAAGTTCGCAGTTATTTCTTAATTCGGCACTACCAGTCTCCCTACAATTATCTTTTGCATAGCTTAGCAAGCATTCAGCTCTCAAATCGGATAAGCTTGATCGGCAATTGTTATTGTCAATGACATTTATATAGCTGTATGTGTTTAAGATTTTGTGTATTTTCGTTTCGTTAAAAGCCTGCAAAACTTTTGAAATATAAGCCACCCTATTTTTCTCAAGATAAGGTTTGCTTGCGTAACAATTGGAGCTTACCAATAGGCTTGCTATGGCTATAATTAAATTGGTATACAAAAATAGGTTTCTCATCATAATCGGCCACGACTTTTTTGGTATTCTACACGAAAACTTTTTACGTAATTTTTCAAATGAACATGATAGGGGTAGATCCCAAGTAGATCATCTCTTTCTAAAACCCAAATATCGCCAAGAAAGATATCCACATTTTTAAGTATCTCAAGCCTGGAAAGTAAATAAGATGGATCTTCAAGTGGCCTTATATCACTAGGGATATCGCCAATTTCACCTTCGATATTAATATCTGAGCGACTTGTAAGTTGAGAATAGTGAAACCTATTTTCGAGAATTTTGGAAAACTCCTTATACATAGAAATTTGAGATTCAGCTTTGTTTTCAATTGTTGGAAAATATTTGGTCCTAACCAAAAAGTTGGTGCCTATCAGGTTAACGTTACTCTCAATATTTCTATTGTCAGCTTCATTTTCCTGCATAAAGCATTGGAAACTTACTATCTCATTCTTCTTTCGTATTTCTTGTTTCTCTTTGGCTATTTTGCTTTTAATAATTTTACTGGTAGGTTTTTTTCTAGATGTCTTTTCATCTGGTAATTGCGATACAATATTATTGTCAATTAGTGACTTGCTTCCAAAATTTTCGATTTCATGTATTTTTTCATCAAGACTTAATATAGCATTGGCGTTATCATGCCTTTTTAATACCAATTCCACTTCAGACAGAACATTTTCTTCTTGTAATACAGCTCTTGGATTATTTACTAATCTTTCGCAGATATTGGCATCGGAATCCCAGTGGATTTTGTACTCCTTACAAAAGCCAACCGTAAGTTTGCTTTTTGGATTAAAAAGAAGCTGACCATATACATGTTCCATTAACTTGCTGTTTGCTCGTGCATCATCATTTTCTAATCTAACTGTATTTGCTTGGTTTTGAAATTGTTCGATACAGTAGCTTGGCTTAAAAAGCTCTCGGTATATTTGAATAAAATTATTTTCAGGGTAAGGTAAATTGGTCCAGATATGATGAGAAGCTCTTGGAGCGGCACTCATTGCATAGGCTTGATAATCTTTTAGAACTTCAATTTTCTGTAATTGTAATTCAAATTTGTCAGATATATTTTTCACCTTATTGTTCTCGAAAAAGTCTACTTGCTTTTCAATAGAACTGAGCAACAGTCTGGACATATAATGTAAATATGGTTCATCATCTCTTCTTTTCTGACATATTTTCATATCGTTAGGTTCTATTTTTTTTGGTTCGCAAAGTCCAAGGTTTTTTGCGTAGCCAAGCTTGTATGCTCTAACGATCAGTTCGCAACCTTCTTTGGGTGGAATATTTTCAATACTCTCTACCTTATCCGGACAAAAATTGGATTCTGAGTCAAATATTTCGTTTGGAAACGTTTTTAGTTTTTCAAACTCCCCATTGTCTAATACAATAAGCGTCAAATTTAAAAAAATACCAACGCAGAAAAGCTCTCGGATTATGGATGGTAATTCAGCAGTATTAATTTTTGTCTGGTTGCTGATGCCAAATGAGATATCTTTATAGGCAAATATAACATTAGCTTCTTTAGGCATAAATTTAGATTTAACAAAGTGAATCGTATATACGCTCTTTTTGCCTAATCGCCAAAATTTGTAGAAGCCAACCCCAAAGATTATGGAAAATAAACCAATAAAAAATGACAGGTCGTCATTGACGCCTTTAAGATAATTCCAATTAAATACATTGGAGTTAATGGATATCGCTACACAAATTGTAAATACCAAAACTAAAAAAATACTGTTTGTACCAAGATGAAGACGAAGAAAGTCATATCTAGAATTTCTAGAACTATTTTTTTCAAAATAACTGTTCGTTTTGGAATGATGTCTTTTCATTCTGCCTCAAATCTATTTATAATTGTGTCTTCTATTGTGATTCTTCTATTTTTTGATTTAGTGGTTTTTAAGGTTTCTTTCTGGGCCTTAGATATCCTTCCTTCAAACTTGGGTACTTCTAATTGAGGTGAGTTGTCTGCGTGTGTACAAATAACAACATGGTCAACAATTTCTTTGCTGTAATTTTTCACTTCGTTATAAGCGGCATAAGCCCTTCTGAAACCTAACTCAAAATTTTTCTCCTTTTCGCCGTCACCATCAGTATGCCCATTAATAACTAACAACCGTTTAGTTAAACCACTAGTTTGAAAATTTAATACCTGGTCTGTTTCGTCATAAAATATCTTTTTGAATACAGAGCTTCCTTCTTCCGAAAGATCATATTTGCCTGGTGGAAAAAGAACGTCGCCTGGCAAGCTGATCATTCTGGCAGTAACATCTCCGATTGTCTCGCTAACGCCAATATCCTTACCCTGATTAAGAGACCAGAGAATAACAAAAAATACCATAATGATAGTCATTAGATCGGTGTAAATAACCAACCAGGGCTCTCCTCGAGTCCTCTTTGTTTTTGGTGGATTTGAAAATCTTTTCATTATTCAACCTTGATTGTATTTTTGTTTTCAATAATTACCTGCAATGCACTACAAAATGTATCGTAGTCATAATCTAAATCAACCATTCTACGTTCAAATCGAATACCGATCACTTTGTAAAATGATGAGAAAATTGCTCCGTATAATGTTGTCTTGAGTGCAAGAGCAAGCTGTGGTGAGAGTGACTCAACCGTTACATCTGATCCCAGGCTATCGAACATGGCAAGTAAACCTATGATTGTCCCAATCAGGCCAAAAAGCGGCATAGTGGCTGAAACAAAATCAAAGTTAGAGCTTGATGATTCATAAAGTTCATGGCATTCAACATAGTAGGAGTGGGCAACAAACTCGGCATAGTCAAAGTTTTTACCTACTGAAACGATTTCTTGAATATCCCTACTTAGTGAATTATCAGGTAACACTATTGACGCATTACTGTCTATTGGACCGACTGCAATACTTCCATCCCGGCTCCTTTTAATATTCAAAAGATTCTTTAATGCAATTAGAGTTTCCTGCATTAACGACGCTCGGGCGTTTAGATGCTTTGAAGAAAAGAATATTATAAAGGTTGAAAAAGCCAAAATAATGAGATCAAATCCAGTTACATATATCAGCAATCCTATTGATATTGTAAACATTGAAATAAAATAGTTTTCCGTGATAAAGAAGACTGATGCAACTAAAAGCATTACACCAAAACCTATCAGCCCAACAAATCCAGTTCCAGCAGAAGACTGTCTTATTGCTCTGGTACTTTTGTTAAATGATGGAAAATAGCCAACTTTTGCTTTTGTTCCGTTGACTACTACATCATGATCATTTTCGATGTCTGTCATTTTTTCTTTCGCTCTCTCTCTAGTTTATTTTTGATAGCATGAGCTATCTCTAATTTTTCCTTTTCGATGATCTCACTATATTTTGGATGATAACTGTAAGAATTTATTATTACGGATGTCATTATGTAGGCAACGCCGAGGAAAAAAGCCCATTTAAAAATACTTCTTGCTCGTATGTTATTTTGTTCGTGATGTTCGATAGGGTCTTGACAAAATTTTGAAAGCCAAATTATCCGGTTTAGCTCATCGGTTAGTGTATTCTTAGGCTCTTCATCTTCTGTTGCTTTCTTTACACTCGTTAAAATATTATCCTGACTTTTTAATATAAGGCTGTTAGTCCCGACTGTTGTTAAGTGCGATGAATTATTGGTCGCCAGGTAAAACAAATGTTGCATTAAATGATTGAGGCCAAAATTAAGAACCACAAACGTATCTGCAACAATTGAAAAGTGTTTTGAAAATAGGACATTACGTGAATTCTCTTTAGGTCTTTTTGTCCTTCGAAAATATAAATAAGTCGTCGAAAAAACGTCTTCATGGCGCAACAGTTCTCCAAACTTGTGCAATATAGCACCAAACAAAAAGTCTTTATCGTGCTCATTTGAATCGTCTATTTCTGCGTCTTCATCATAACGATGATTCCCCAAGGAGTTTTCAAGCAGTAATTCCTCTACTACTTGCATGTCATCAAGGTTATCAGACATTAAGGAAGGGAAATCATCCTTCCCTTCAAGCTTGGGGAAAACTATCCCTTGCATGAAATTGTCTATTTGATCATTGCGCTTAATATCTTGTAGATTCAGATCACGTTCATAGAAATTTTGTACATTTTCTAAATATTTGACCTTTTTTAAATAATGCTTTGATTTAAAAAAATATTTTCGAGTTCTGTGAGGTGATATATTAGCGAAAATACGAAATACACTATGTTGTCTACGTACTGGCGCAAAGAATCTCCGAGAATATACGCCTGTTTCTTCAGGTTTAAATTCATCTATATCTCCAAGAGCGTATTTGATTAGATCCTTTTCAATTGTTATTCTCGGTCTACTAAACCCACCCCCATAACATACTACTCCTTGAATATCTCCTGGCAGAAAAACAATGTTATCTACAACGCGTTTGCTAAGCGTTACCCCATTTCTCTTAAGATAACTAATAAAGTATTTTCTGACTTTCATATTCCAAACGTTATTAAAATCCAATTTACCCTGTGACAGCTCAACATCAATGCTCATTGAAAAAACATCTAGAATTAAGGCAATCCAGTAGAATATATATAGACCCGATATTGGAAGTAATAGTATTACTATAATTTCTTGATTAATGGAAAAATGTTTTCCATACATTAGAATCCCATAAAAATAGCCGAAATAAAAAGTGGCGATGACTAGAGTTTTGATAATTATTGTTAAAACGCAAGACTGTAAAAGTGGAAAGAGATTGTTTGGCTTGATTCGTTCTATGCCCTGTAGATTAGGCATTACAATTTTGTAATGTAGTACAAAAAAGCAACCCCAGGCGATACCACCTAATCCGGACAAAATCCAATAATGGCCATCAAAAAAACTTAAAATAGTGTTAATAATATTACTACTACTGCCATTTGCCTCTAAAGCATATTGATAACCAATAACGGATAAACAGACAAGCTGAAATGGGAAAAACCAACGTAGAACGATCTTTGATCGCTCAGGATGTTTTCGTGGTTTTCCAAACAATGATAGAAGATATGGAAAACAGGTAAATCCTGCCAAGGACAATAGCACTAGAATATTTGGCTTGTTGTTTGGTTTTTCTTGGACTATTTGATCATTTGTTTCATTGGCTTTGATATCGGCTAAAGAATTGTATTTCCGTTTATCTAAAATACCTCCTTTTTCAATAAATGATTTAAAGGCCGCAAAGGCTTCCATTCTCAATTTTAGTAAACTTGATCCACTTCCAATATCAATTGAACCCGTTTTAATTAAGGATTCATTTTGAATATCGTAAATCTCATAATCTATATCTGAGTCATCAACTTTCCCTAACATCAGAGCATCTACATTTAATTTTTTGTATATCTCTAAAATGCAATCAATTTCACGATTTTTACAATGTTGATCTTCGTCTTTTACTTTATTAAAGGGAATAATCCTTCCGTAACCAGATAAATCATTATAAATATTTTGTTCCAGTGCTTTTACTATCCAAGCTTTTTGATTGTATTCTGCAGAAAAGCTGACAACAAATTTACCAGTTACTATATTTTCCTCAGCAAATAGTCCCCCTCCCATAGGGGCTATTAAAAAAAAGATGACAAATACGTGATATAAGTAATTCAAAATTAAAAGGTATTTCGGTTAATATAAAGGGGAATATTCAATAAGAAGCAGGGAATAAGCGCAGTAGAACTATTGTTGTCCGCTTCCATATAGCCAATAATTTAGTGCATTTATAGTACCAATTGATAAAAAATTAAAAATCACGCAAATTATCAACCGCTTGAGTTATGTTCCTAGAACTGAATTGACATATGTATGGCGTGTTGACGCCTCGAATTGGCTAGGAGATAAAAAACTAAGATGTGAATTTTCTTTGTTGCGCAAACGTACAACCCCGGAATTTTTTGTTAAATCTTACTCGGAGATCGCAAAAGCACTTATCCCAGTGATTTATGGATAAGTACTAAGGGGATGAGAACCTAGGTTCGACAAAAACGCCAGGACCGGTTTTGGACAGCCGTAGGCTGGCCCCGCCGGAGCGGAGCACTTATCAATTATTAAACACTTTGTGAGTCATATAGATAAAATTGCTGTTTTATATAAGTAAAAGGCAGTCGGCGAAAGTGATGTCGCAACAGTGTTATCGGTACATCAAGCGATAACTCGCCTGTTCGATAATCGTTGATAATTCCACACAACTCTTGCTTGTCATCTGCACTTATGTGCCTTTTTAAGAAGCCCATTATATGTTGAAGCACATTAGTGTGTCGTTCTCGGGAACTCAGTTTTTTTAAGCCATTCATTAGGTTTGTGATGTATTTCTCCGCAATATTTGGGAGATCACTATTGCTTAGATTTGCAATGAGTCTGCCCAAGTTACGGTAGGTTTTCTCGTCGTGTGCTAATAAGATAAATTTGTGTCGCGTGTGAAATTCCACTAAGTTTTTTATGGTGAGCCCTGAGGCTTGAAGTTTTTGCCAACGGTGATATACGATAACGCGTTGTACAAAATTTCCTTTTAAACCTTTATCCATCAAACGTCCTTCTTCCTCTACCGGTAACAACGGATTGGATTTCATAATTTCTTTTGCATACAAGCCGATGCCATTGGTAGAGATTATATCTTTGCCGCGAAATACTTTAACCCGTTCCATACCGCAACTTGGTGACCCCTTTTTAAAAATATACCCACTTAAACAATCTAATTCAGTCGCTTTGTGTTTAGCGTATGTTACCAATTGATTCGTAAAGTCTAGTGATGCATCGTTCACACCTAGTGCGCGTGGATTATTAGCGTCGTTGGCCAACCGAATAGGCCTACGTGGTACGCCCATACCGATGGCTACTTCCGGGCATATTGGTACAAATTCGAATAATTTACCTAATTCATCGTTAATAAATTTCTGATATTTGTGATTTCCATCAAAGCGTACTTTTTGTCCTAAAAGACAACTACTTATACCGACCATAATGTTTTGTTTTTCACTATTCATACTGTTATTTTCCAAATTATTTAGTTAAGTCATTCGATTTTGCGAAATTAAAATTTTTCCGACTGCCCGTAGGTATCCTACAGAATTTTATACAGTTTCTTATCACCATTGTATGTCCAGTCTTTCCAATTATTCTCTTGCATTTTATTTGGTGAATTTGGTTCGTATCAGTTCGACTTGCAATAAGCGATAAATATTATACAATTATTATACATCAGTATTATGAGTTGTCTATAAAACTGTAAAAATAAACGTAAAAACTTATTTTAATGAAAAAATACTTATACAAATACTCTAAGGTTTGCTATGCCACACAAAAAATTAAGCGCTAACGTCGATATTAATAGCGAAGGTCGTTACCCGATTCGAACGGTGTCTCATCTAACTGGCGTGAACTCCATTACTTTACGGGCTTGGGAACGTCGTTATGGATTGATCAAACCAGTACGCACTGCGAAGGGGCATCGTCTCTATGTCCAAAATGATATTGATTTGATTCAGCAAATATTAATCTTGTTAGACAAAGGCATATCAATAGGGCAGGTACGCGAGCATTTGGGGCTGCCAGTGAAAAATAAGGTAGAGGGCCAAATCGATCCATGGGCTGCCTATCAACAACGTATAATTAACGCCATTGTGCGATTTGATATTGATAAGTTGGATCACGAATACAATGATGTATTGTCGTTATATCCGGTCGAAATGTTTATTAAAAATTTGGTAATTCCATTACTGAAATCGCTGGGAGAACGCTGGTTAAGCGCCGAGGGGAGTATAGCTGAGGAGCATTTTTTTGCTGTCTATTTGCGTAACAAGTTAGGTGCACGATTTCATCATCACTCCAACCGTGCTGCCGGTACAAAATTCATAGCTGCTTGCATGCCAAGAGAACAGCATGAAATAGGTTTGATGTTATTTTGTTTATCCGCGCTTGATCATGATAAGCAGGTGGTATATCTAGGCGCTAATACACCATTGATGGAGCTGGTTGAGCCTGTAGTACGAGCCCAAGCAAATGCAGTTCTGCTATCGAGTTCGGTAGATCCTCCAGAACGAGTATGGAGCGAGGACCTGCCTCGGTTGGTGCAAGCCATAGAGGTTCCCGTATTTATTGGCGGCTATACTGCAATTAAATTTTGCGATGCCATCGTAAACGCTGGAGGAATTCCTTTAGGCGCGGGTATTCAGCAAGCGATCAAGCGCATGGATGAAGAGCTTGGTAAATAATCACTGTGTTTTAATTCAAGGCGTGAATTTAGCAAATGTGTTTGGATAATCACCGGACCAGTAGGACTTAATATTTACAATGCGTACAGCCATGCTATGGTTTCGGCAGGATTTGCGTCTGGCCGACAATTCAGCTTTACATGATGCTCTTAAGCAATTTGATCGGGTAGTAATGGTATATGTGCATGCGCCGTGTGAGCTTGGTGAGTGGTCTCCTGGGGAGGCCAGTCAATGGTGGTTACACCACAGTTTGAGCAGTCTCGAATCGTCCGTACAAAAATTAGGCGGCAGGCTTATAATTCGAAGTGGCTCAAGCCTTGAACAACTTAGTGATATCGCAAAGCAGGCTCAGGTCAATACACTATTTTTTAATCGTGCCTATGACCCAATTTTGGTAGAACGTGACCGTGAAATTGTGCATTCATTTAAAAATATTGGTATCAAGTGCCGTGAATATAATGGGTTACTGTTATTTAACCCAGAGCATATCAGTACACAAACAGGCTCACCCTACAGAGTGTTCACACCGTTTTGGAATAAATTTCAGAGTTTGTTCCAACTGGAACAACCTTTACCGGTTCCCAATCAATTAAACCATGCGTATTGTTCACTTGACTCAACCTCAATAGATGATCTCGGATTGCTGTCACAGATTCGTTGGTATGACAAGCTGCACCAATATTGGCAACCCGGGGAAGATGCGGCACAAGACAAATTAGAGTCCTTTCTATCACAAAATTTGATTGCTTATAGTGCGCTTCGTGATCGTCCGGATGTTAATGGTACCAGTTTGCTTTCTCCCCATTTGCATTTTGGTGAAATAAGCCCACGACAATTATTGTGGCGCTCACGTATTGTCGCGAATTCATCGATACCAGGATTGTTGCAAGCACTAGAGACCTTTACTAAAGAATTGGTATGGCGCGAGTTTGCGTATTATACCTTGCATCATTATCCACGTATTATTGGTGAACCTCTGAATGAGCGTTACCGAAATTTTCCATACGCAAAAAATAGGGAGGATTTATTACTTGCCTGGCAAACTGGTAGAACAGGTTTTCCATTGGTGGATGCCGGTATGAGACAATTGTGGGAATCCGGTACAATGCACAATCGCGTGCGTATGATTGTGGCCTCTTTTCTGACAAAAAATGCCTTGATATCCTGGAAGCGGGGTGCGCGTTGGTTCTTAGATACCCTGGTGGATGCAGATTTGGCCAGTAATACGTTTAATTGGCAATGGGTAGCAGGTTGTGGTGCTGATGCTGCGCCCTTTTTTCGAATTTTCAATCCGATTTCCCAAAGTCAAAAATTCGATCCTGTGGGGAAATACATCAAACAATGGCTACCAGAATTGGCGCGAATGCCGCAGCGATACATTCACGAACCATGGAAAATGCCTGCCGCAGTGCAGAAAGACTTTAAGATATTCATTGGCAAAACCTATCCTAGTCCAATCATCGATCTCAAACAAACGCGCCAAACGGCTATAGACCTATTCCAGAGGCACGTAAAGACCGGAGTCTGAGATAGCGCTCCACTGTATTCCCATGAATCACGATCCGACATTTATAAATGATAGAGTTGTGGTTTATACGGAAATACACGGTTTTGGGATTTGAGCGCAAACGATACGAAAAGAATGTTGAATATACTTGCACTGGTTATGTAGTAAGTGAGTTTAGTGTCGTTTGCGCAAATATTGGTAGATTAGGTTAATTATGTGCGATGAATAAAAGCTTGGAGGTGTCAAAACCAAGTTCTTTCGATCTTTTTAAAAATCGTTCAATAAGCTCATCGTCTATTTTTGGTGATCTTGATAGAAGCCATAGGTAGGATTGGTTGTAACCGGATACGAACGCGTACTGATAGTTCTCTTTATCGAGTTCGAATACCACGTATGACGAATAAAATGGACCGAAAAACGACACTTTCAAGTATGCTTCGTTTTTGTTTCTAACGAAATAAGCCTTACCTTTGGCCTCTTTCCATTTATTTTCAGTCGTTGAAAAACCTTTGTTTATTACCGTTAGTCCGCCATCCTCACGTAATGAATATTCTGCAGTAACTTTATCAAGTCCACGTTCAAAGGAATGGTCTAATCGCGCAATCTCATACCATTTTCCCAAATAACGATCATAATTAAAGTCACCGACAGGTTGTATTCCTTGTGGAATTCCCAGGCATCCATTTAACATAGCTAATATAAAAGTTATTAGGACAAGTCGCATTGTTATTACAGTTGTATTAATCTCGATAATAATGATAATTTGAGCAAACTCAATTCAATATGGGCAATTATGCGGGCTCAGTTTTTCTGCGTCGGAATAGTTTTGAGAGAAATCCTAGTTTGCGTTGGGGTATTCTGGTTATATCGTAATTTTGGTCTGCAGAGCCACTGAAGTCGTTGGCAATTATAAATAATTTGAGCATTTTTTCAATAAATTCATCGTCAAAATCATAAGGCATAAAGCTGTTATAACCGTGTTCTTTTAGAAGTTTGGTGACATCATCTTCGAGTGCCACGTATTTCATAGACCAGTTACTAAAGTATCTTCTGCTAATACGTTTAACTGAAAGGCTTTGAACATTCTTATGGCGAGGATCTTCGGTAATAGTATTGTAAAGCTCATTGACAACATCTTGCCCGCCCTCTAAGCACTGAAAAAAATGATTGTTACCAAAATACAATACGCCACCAATCTGATGTTTGGGATTATTGTTTCTTGCTTGCATCAAAATTCGACCTACATCAACGTGAATCCCACCATAGTTTTCTTCTGTTGGATTTGTAGATTTGCTCGCATAAATCAAACGTATCAGGTTGCTCATAATATTCACTTCTAATCTGTTGTATTAAAGGAAAACAATCACGGTAAGTCTAATTACCATGCCCGCAGTAGTGTTTTGCTTAGGTTAAATGTGTTAAATGATAATAAGACTTCCATTCTCATTTGTCACTCACTATTGAGAAATCAAAATAGGGGACTAAATATGAACGTAAGCAAATGGGAAGACATTTAGCTTAGCCGAAAACTTATTTTTGAGAAAGTAAGGTATTCGATCTATTTGCGATAAAAAACAAGTTCAGTTTGGTTGTATGTTGTTTTCCTTCTTCCCGGCGTATACCCAACTTCCTGAAGCAGAAATTACCAGTGCTGTTTATTTGTACAGTCTCTCGACCTAGCGCATCAGCAATAACAATCTCTGCTAGAATTGATTGATACTGTTTGTACGCCTAACAGTAAGTATTGTATAAATTACGTATACATATATAGTTATCTTGCAAGCTTCTAATTAATGCAGGAAACGGAATAATAATCGTAATATAGCGTATAATAAAAGATTTCAAAAATAGCGCGAAAAAAATTGGAAATTAATGTATAAGTATTGTATAGTTAATAATAAGTCCATTCGTACTCATGGAGTACCAAATATTGTGAGGCAAGGAAAACGTGTAACTAGTGGTATGAGGAATTTCTTTCGGATACAGATGCGAAAAATCAAAGTTAGATAAAGCTGCTGCGACAAAGAAGGCGAGGAAGAAGGCAGGTTTTTACTGGTAGAATTAGTTGACCATAGCAAAAACTACAAGTATAAACCATATGATTTTTGTAGATATACCGTACTTACTGTGGTCTGATTGAAATTAAAATTGGTATTGAGTGAATGTTTTTTGGAACTTAACTATTTTATATTGGTAAGGTATATGAGAACTCGAAATCTAATACTGGATAAGTTTTTACAACAAGTCGATGATCTTGTCACAGCAACCGTTGAGAGTAACTGTAACGGAAAGCTTTTACAGATTGCAAAGACTCATTTCCAATCTAAAGGCAAGATGTTACGGCCCAAAGTAATTTACCATTTAGGCCGCGTATTTAATGTTACTGTAGATGATCTTGTCCCATGGGCCGCTTGTTGTGAGCTTCTGCACAATGCCACATTAGTGCACGATGACTTGCAAGATGGCGATCTTATGAGACGAGGCAAGCCCACCATTTGGAAACAATTTGGACCAGAGCAGGCGATTAACTTAGGTGACTTTCTTATTTTTATGGCTCCACAAACGATTCTTAATAGCGAATTGGAAGATAAAGTAGTACGGCAACTGTGTGTGCTTTTTTCGCAGACGTCGAACTGTCTCGTAAATGGACAGAGCTTAGAGTTTGAACTTAATAAATTTAAAAAAATAGATTCATTAGAGTCGGATTACCTTGATTGCATCACTAAAAAAACATCTGCGCTATTTTCTGGTGTAGCGCTGGGTGTAGCGGTGATGGCTGGTGCTAGTGATGAGACCAAGAGAAGGATTGACTATATTTTTAATCTTGCCGGGCGTGTCTTTCAAATGCAAGACGACATACTGGACTTGTTCGGTGATAAAAATCGAGGGGAAGTTGGTTGTGATATAAAAGAGGGTAAAGTTAGTCTTATTATTGTGAAACATCTTGCCAACCATCCTGAGGACTATTTATTTACAAAAACAATCTTACTGAAAAAGCGTGACGAGACTACGATCGCTGATATTGAAAGATTTAAAGAATTGGTTTTGCATAAAAATACCTTAAACGAAGCGTTGCTTGATCTTCATGCTACTATTGACTTGATTAGTAATGATAAATTTCTTTTACAAAATCCTGCGCTTTACAACAATTTGATGAATCTTTTAGATGAGTTTGTACAACCAATAAACCATCTTCAACCTTTAGAGATCGATTATTGTGAAGCAAACGTTTCTTGACTTTGACAATGTATCAAAATCGTACGGCGAGATTCATGCGCTTAAGGGCGTTTCTCTTCAGGTAAATCCAGGAGAACGACTGGCTATTATTGGCAGCAATGGTGCGGGTAAATCGACCTTTATGAGTTTGGCTTCTGGCATAAGACCACACGATTCCGGTAGTATATTTATTTTTGGCAACGAGGCTGGTTCACGAGTAGCGAAGAAATGCATGCGCATTTTGCCTCAAGAGTTAAGTTTTCCGCCGCAACTGAAAGTCGCAGAGATATTAAAGTTGGTTGCCGCTCACTATGACAACTTTAATTTTGAAAAATTAGTTGATGATATGGAGCTAGATAATTTACTTAAACGCAAAGCTCATCAGCTTAGTGGAGGGGAACAAAAACGGGTAGGCATTGTAGCGACCCTAATTGGGGACCCGGACTTAGTGATGTTAGACGAGCCAACAGCGAATATCGACTTGCATGGACGAAACATGGTTTATGAAATTCTACAAGACTACTTACAACAAGAAGGAAAGTCTCTGATATTTTCTTCTCACCAAATGCAAGAGGTAGAGTATCTTGCTGATAAAATCATTGTACTTCAAAGTGGCAAAGTGATTGCCAGTGGATCGACAGAAGAGATTAAGAGCGAGTATGGGCTAAAGAAAGTTTGTTTTCGCTCACAAGTTGCCGATCTAAATATCCCTTCGGCGCGCGATTTAAACCGTCAAGGTGATAAGGTTACATTACTTGGGAGCGACAGTGATCAAATGCTTAAAGAAGTAATTGCAAATGATATAAATGCCCAGGCTATTAGTGTGTCTGACTCATCATTAGATGAGATATTGATAAAGTTGTGGAATGCCGAGGGTGTAAATTGAAACAAACTTTTCTGCATGCGTGGTGGATGGTTTTGGAGTTGTTACGACAACCGTCCTATGTCGTCTCAACTGTCACATTCCCTGCACTATTTTACGTCATCTTCGCTTTACCTGAGTCTAAAGATGAGGCATCTTCCAATTTGTTGTTAGCTTCCTTTTCTTGCTTTGCCGTATTTGGCGTAATATTTTTGCAATTTGGCGTGGGTGTGGCGCAAGAGCGCACTAAATCATGGTATTATTATTTGCGCACACTGCCCATTGGCAGTTTGCACTTAATTACAGCTCGGTTTTTATCGGCCTTGTTCTTTTCGGTTTTAGCGGCCTTGGCAATAGTGGTAATTGCTTTAATCTTTACCGAGGCTGCAATGTCGGCACAGGGGTGGATCTTATTTGGTTCTTACCTATTACTTGGTGGGATATCTTTCTGCACAATGGGCTTGGCTCTTGGTTATTGGACGAGTGAAAAATCATCTCTGCCGGTTGGTAATTTAATTTATTTACCACTGTCTTTTGTGGGCGGTTTATGGAAGCCGCCTAATATATTGCCGGAAATGCTTAAAGATATCTCCTCCCATTTGCCTACTAGGCACTACGGTGAGTTGATGTGGGCGGTAGTACGCGGTGATAGTGTTGATATAAAAAATATTACTTATCTTTTTGCTTATGCCTTAGTCTTTGCAGTGGTGGCTTATTGGGGATTTAATCGTGACGTTCGTGTGAGGTTTAGTTAGTGAATGATTTAAGCCATTTTGAAAAAATGGAATCTTACATTCCAATCGATTTATTGTCATTGAAAGGCTTTGCGATCGCGAATCTCGTGATGCTCGGTTTTATCATAATGCGTTATTTTGTTATGGTTTTTCCTTTTTATTTTTTGTTTTGGAAAAAAAGAATTGCAAAGTCTCGAGTCAGCTACCTTCATGATCAAATGGTAAAAAATGATCAGATAAATTCAGAGATCAAGTGGTCATTATCTTCGAGTTTTATTTTTGCCTTTTCAGGCTACCTAATTGGTGTGGCGTGGCAGCAGGGTTGGTCGCAAATATATTTGCAATTCGACGAATACCCGTTGTGGTACTTGTTGCTTAGTTTTATACTTTATAGTCTGGTTCATGAAATCTATTTTTATTGGACGCATGTGTGGATGCATATTCCAAAAATTTATCGTCGGATACACTCCATTCATCACTATTCAGTTAAGACGAGTCCATGGGCGTCTTTTTCATTTCACCCCTATGAAGCGGTGGTGCACGCGATTTTTTTACCGATTTTTGTTTGTGTAATACCTATTCACCCTGTAGTGATATTATTGTATCTCACATTTATGACGGTTACTGCAATCTCCAATCATTTAGGGGTTGAGCTTTTGTTTCCAAAAATTTTACGGAAATATTTTATATCAGGTACCCATCACGCGGTTCATCATGAAAAGTTTCGTTTTAATTACGGACTTTATTATTGTTTTATGGATCAACTTATGGGTACTCAAAAAATGGAGACTAAATGAAAAAGGCAATTGTCATGGGTTCTGGTTTTGGGGGGCTGGCCTCAGCGGTGAGGCTGATTAAAAAGGGTTATCAAGTAACTATGCTTGAGGCTCGCGACCAATTGGGAGGTCGCGCTTCGGTATTTAAAAAGGATGGCTATATTTTTGATGCAGGACCAACGGTAATCACAGCACCTTATCTTTTATATGAGCTTTTTGAGTTGTTAGATGAAGATCCTAAAGATTATTTTGAACTGTTGCCAATAGACCCATTTTATCGCATTGTTTTTGATGATAAGTCCACATTTGATTATGTTGGTGATGAAGAACGTATCATCGAGAATATTCGACAACTCAGTCCACAAGATGTTGACGGATATCGACGTTTGGCAAAGCATGCTGATGACATATTTGAGGTGGGTTATACTAGACTAGCGAATGAACCGTTTTCAGAATTAGGTTCAATGTTACGAGTGGCACCAGCTATGATTCGCTTACAGAATTATCGCAGCGTTTACTCTCTGGTTTCAAAATACATCAAAGACGAAAGGCTCCGTGCGGCATTTAGTTTTGAGCCACTACTGGTTGGCGGTAATCCAATAAAGATCACTTCAATTTACTTGTTGATCCACAGCTTGGAGCGTAAGTGGGGTGTACACTTTGTGAAGGGCGGCACTAATGCATTAGTGACTGCGTTTGAAAAGTTACTACGAAAAAAGGGTGCTGAAATTAAATTTCAAGCGTCAGTGGAAAAAGTGGAGGTTGAGCACGGTAAGGTGAAGCGCGTGATCACAAAGGATGGTTCAGTGTATGATTGCGATATATTGGTTAGCAACGCCGACCCAGTGCGCGTCTACCGCGATATGATAGACGAAAGGCACAGAAGAAAACACACAAATTGGCGCTTACGAGGAAAATCGCAGTCAATGAGTCTATTTGTGGCTTATTTTGGTGTGAAAAAAACTTATCCTGATTTAGCTCATCACACAGTGTTAATGGGGCCGAGATACAAGGGGCTGCTTAACGATATTTTTACTCGCAAAGTTTTATCAGATGATTTTAGCTTGTATTTACACGCCCCAACCAGAACGGATAAGACCATGGCGCCTGAGGGCCACGAATGTTTTTATGCCTTGTCGCCTGTACCAAATAACTTAAGTAAAATTAATTGGAAAAACGAGGGTAACCGCTATAAAGAAAAGATCTACAAGTGGCTTGATAAGAATCACTTACCGGGTTTGACGGATAACCTCACTGTCGACTTTCATATCGATCCAAATTACTTTGAACAGGACTTGCAAAGTGAAGCAGGTGCAGCATTTGGTATTGAACCCTCCTTTAGACAGTCGGCTTACTTTAGGTTTCATAACCAGTCCGAAGATGTGGGCGGCCTATATTTTGTAGGCGCCAATACTCATCCTGGTGCAGGTATTCCAGGCGTACTTAATTCAGCCAAGGTGATTGATAAGGTGGTACAAACGTTATGAGTATAGCAAGCCTGGAGGCACAAAGTGCGGAACAAGTTATGGCAAAAAATGGTCGTTCCTTTTATTTTGCCAGCCTAATTTTTAGCTCTGAGCAAAGGCAACAGGTGTCGCAGCTTTACCGCATTTGCCGCTATGTGGACGATTGTGCCGATGAGTTGAGTCCAGCCGAATCGAAGCACGCCATGCATAGAATTGTAACAGAATTAAACGATTCAAGCATTGATAGTGAATTTCAAGGCTTTATGAAGGCTTTGGAAAAACAGGGAGTAAAGCGGGAATATCTTGCAGAATTGGTTAAAGGTGCTTTATTTGATATTGATAGCGGTCAAATTGCAAGTCGTGATGAATTATTAGTTTATTGCTACCGTGTTGCTGGTGTAGTAGGGCTGATGATGTGCCCACTTTTGGGAGTAAAAGATCGCAAAGCCTCTTCATTTGCCATCGATTTAGGAATCGGTATGCAGCTCACTAATATTTGTCGCGATATTTTAGAAGATGCACAAAATGGTCGCAACTACTTGCCAACTGACGAATTACAACAATCAGGACTATCGCTTAGTAATATTCAACAACAAAGCATCACACCTGAGAGTTTAAAAAAATTGGTTAAAACATATCTGGATATCGCAGATAAATACTATAATAGTGGATACCAAGGCTTGGCTTTTATTCCCTTGCGCCCGCGTGTGTGCATTTTGGTGGCTGGCGAAGTCTATCGCAGTATTGGTCACAAAATTCGTAAAAATAACTATGAAGTGTTGGAGAGACGTACTTATTTAAACACGTTTCAAAAAATGATTGTTACACTTAAGACCCTGCCCAGATTGTTTATGCCGAGTTTTTGGCGTCCTGGCCATCATTTGCCCAGGCTTCATCAAAGTTTATTAGGCTTACCCGGGATGGATCGAAAGAGTAAATGAGTTATGCCATGTTCTTATTGGTGTTTTTGGTTCCGCCAATTATTGTGGGTGCTTGGTACTTTCTAAAGAATAATGACAACGCGGCTAAAAAAACCACAGGTTACTCAATCATAACCTTGGTTGTGTTGGCTGTTTCGTACACCACACCATGGGACAACTATTTGGTTAAAACTGAGGTGTGGTCATATGGCCCAGATCGTGTAATCGGAACAATTGGCTTCGTTCCAATTGAAGAGTACGGCTTTTTTATACTGCAAACCATAATAACAGGACTATGGTACTTTTTTTTACAAAATAAGCTGGGCCTTTCACGGCAAGCACACTCAAATAAGTATTTAAAGCATACGATCTCAGTTTTTTATTTTGCACTTATTGTTTTTGGCATCTATGGTCTTAACCAAGATCCCACTCGTTACCTGAGTTTAATTTTAGTGTGGGCACTGCCAGTGGTGTTGTTGCAATGGCTAGTAGGGGGGCAATACTTATTGAAAAACCTAAAATTATTTGCTCTGATCGTGCTCGTCCCCACCGTGTACTTATGTTTCGGCGATGCTTTTGCTATAACAGATGAGATTTGGCTAATCTCGCCACAACAAACAACAGGTATTAAATTTGGGCCTTTACCACTTGAAGAGGCCGTGTTCTTTCTAATTACAAATTGGATGGTTGCGCAGGGTATGATTTTATTCAATATTATGGGTAAAAGGGTATTAAGTTATGTCAGCTAATTGGTGGATTGTCTTTACGGTTACCTTTATTTGGATGGAATGGATGGCTTGGTTTTTACACAAGTACGTGATGCACGGATTTTTATGGGTGTTGCACAAAGATCATCACATCGTTGACAAAACCAAGGCTTATCAAAAAAATGATTTTTTTGCCGTATTTTTTGCCGTACCGAGTTTTTTATGTATTTTATTTGATAGCCTTTACAGTATTCCCCTACTAGGCGCATTTGGCTATGGTGTAATGGCCTACGGTTTTGCCTATTTTTTTGTTCACGAGATCATTATTCATCGCCGATTTAAGTTTATAAAGATTAAAAACAACTGGTATGTAAGAGCAGTGAATTCAGCGCATAAGATACATCACTCCGTACGAACTAAAGAAGGTACCACTAATTTTGGAATGCTTATAGTGCCGCTTAAATACTTTAAACTAAAGAAGGCCTAGAAACCTAAAACTCGGGTTTTCTATTACCAGTTGGCATAAATCCCCCAGCAAAGCTGGGGGACTACTTTATTTAATTACAAAGCGGATTGTACTTCCTTAATCCATTTAGTGATTTTATAGACTACTTTACCTTCAATTCCTAAATATCCATGCGGCGTTGTTGCATCACAGGGATTGGCAGATAATGCTGGGAAGCCCTCATCAAATTCCTTGGTTTTAACCACAGATGCCGATACCAGTGCGTGTTCTATGTGCTTCATTCCACTAGGTGGCGTTACAAAACACATGTCTTTTTCATGGACAGTTATCATTGTGGGCACAGTGATAGTTTCCAGAGGTACATCAAAAACACTAGCGGTAATAGGATTTGTCATGGGCGAGGTTAGTACAAGTCCGTCCACGATGGGATTAAGTATGCTAGCAGCCTGTGCTGCGGCGGTGGTACCACGGCTAGTACCAATTGCCCATACTGGTAGCCCTGGAAAACCCGGGTTTTTTTCGCGTAAAAATTGAGATCCTAAAACACTATGCATGTTCCATATTTGCTTAAATATTTTCTTAAGCTTCAGATTTTAATGCAATATTCTTGGGGATTCCTCAGGTAGTATCCCCTTTATTTTTTTTCGAGATAATCAAGTCTATTTACTCAAATTTGGCAGCTATCAACAGGCATTGCCCGAAAAGAATCGCCCCCAGCTCGAACCTTTGCAAGATTACTCAAGTTGCATAAGTGGGCGTCTAATCTGCACTACCAAACCAAAACGCCATATCCTTAGCAAGAAATTCATCGTAGCGCATGTAGTGGGAACCGTCACAGGAGAAGGTGAGGCTAATCAAGCCGTTGAAGATATTAATGGATGCGGAACGCAAATAAATGGTTTCATCTGCCATGCGTAGTTGACTCATACCATTTAGTACTGGTCCTATACCGGATTGAGGAATCAGTGCATCAGCGGGATAGGGTTGGTGCGGATAAGCGAGGCAAATATCCGGGTCCGCCAACGCGTCATGCTTCAATATACGGTAGCGATAAGGATCGTCGACAAACCATACCGTAGCCCGGCTGCTGGAAAAGTGGATTACCGCCTGGAATACGCCGCGATCTGTAAATAGCTCTTCCAATATGGAAAATGCTTGTTCCATATGGCGATCCATTTGGCTTTCTGTACGAATTTGTTGAAAAACCGTACTTCTGATGGAGGGGTCACCCTTGATTTGTTGCCAATTTGCTGGTTCCTCGTAAAGAGCAGCAGTCACTGGCAAATCTCGCAAGTCAAAATCCGCCCCGAGATAGCCGACAGCTTTACCGCCCAAACGAATAATGTGCAGCGCCGTCAGGGATGGACGGTGGGCACGTAGACTGATATAAGCATCCGACAACAAAAATCCCCATGAGGGCACCACTTCCCTCATATATGGACGTTGTGAGCGGTTGCGCCCATAGTGTCCAGGCAATAAACCATCACGGCTGACATTGTCAGACTCTTGTATTCCATCTGTATTGACAATGTATAAATAGGTACAATGGGGTATATTGTCAAAACCGGACAGTAGTATGTTATTGAGCTTATCTTGGTTACCCCAAACTGGCGCGCACTGCGCAGCCAACCGATTTAACGGCTCATGCAACATTAACGCGAGTTCCTCGCGTTGATGAAAGATAGCGGCCTTCCAACTTTTATCCATTATCGACTTCAGTTTAAAAGTGTTTGAAATAGTAAATCATATCTATCTTTTAATTCAACACTTCAGTATGTTGTGAGGATCCACTAAAAAGGTAGTGGACAGGAACTTGCAATATCGCAGATGGTTTAAGATTTTCTTACGTAAATCTAGAACAGCTTTTATATATAAGTGATCATCAGTAGGTAAAAAACAACGCCGCATAATATAATATATAACTATACGGTATTCAGTTAAAAACCACATTGAGTTTCACCACTTTTTTCAATCCAGCCGTGGATCATGCGTTTTGTGGTGAACTTACCAGAACAATTTCCATCTTTATCAATTACTATTACCCCACCCCGACCATTTACTTTACGAACCAAATAATCAATGCCGGCTTGAGCAGCGTCTTCCGCTCTCATGTTACGTAGATCGATATAATCTGATATGGTTTTTGCAAGAACGGTGCGTAGAAAATCCTCTCCATAGCCTGTAGCCGAAACAGCACATGTTTCATTATCAGCAAATACACCAGATCCAATAATAGGTGAGTCACCAACTCGTCCCCAGCGCTTATTGACTATTCCACCAGTAGAAGTGGCGGCGGCTAAATTCCCTTCTAAATCGCGGGCGATTGTGCCTACCGTACCGTATTTTTGATCGACTCCTACTGTTTCATCATCATGATCCAACATGATTCTATGTGATCTACGCGCGTGTTCGAATTGTTCAATTCGCATTTCGGTTAAAAAATAGTTATCCGGGGTAAGATGTACACCACAATGTTCTGCAAAATGTTGGGCACCGTCACCTATTAACATCACATGTTCACTATTGGCGATGACAAGGCGGGCCAGTTGAATGGGATTTGCAATATTAGATATACCCGCTACAGCACCGGCGGAAAGATCACGGCCATCCATAATAGCGGCATCCATTTCCACTTTACCATTTTCGTTCAATACCGATCCACAACCGGCATTGTACAAAGGATCGTCTTCGAGTAAGGATGTGCATACTTCCACAGCTTCCATTGCTGAACCACCACGAGAGAGGATTTCGCGGCCGTGTTCAAGGACAACTCGAGAACTATCGAGGTAACGAACAGCTTCCTGAGCAGATTTAACGTGATCCAGGGTGCCGGCGCCTCCGTGAATCATGAGGGAAAAATGTTTTTCCATAAGTAGTATTAAGTATTATCAAAAACAATGAGTTTAGCTGCTTATGGATCCAAAATCCACTACAGTCGTTTTTCAAGCTCTCTTAACAATTTTATTTGGATTTCAGGTGTACCAACCAACATAAACAACAATTTCCCTACCAGAATGGGACCCCAGTTTACGATAATTACACCACTGTCCGAGGCCGAGTTATACTCTATACCGCTAAGATCAATGTCACTCAAATGGCGCTTTGAGGTTGTAAACATTCGGGCCAACCAATTAGTTGCGCCAAGTTTTTCAGCGATCAATGTAGGGTAGGTCGCACCATTAAATCGCGGATTGCATTCAATGGGTTGATATCGAGTTTCGCCATTATACTCAAGCACAGCTACATCAAAAGCGAAAACCCCCTTTATTCCATGACTAAACAACCACTCTGCCATCAGATCAACTGCTTCCCAGGGTTCACAACAGGCAGGACTGATGTTGCCCTGGTGCACAAACCCCTTTAATATTTGTTCTGTTGTTGCCAGCCTTTCCAATCGAAAGTTATGCACTCGATACTGCATATTAAGGAAAATAGTGGTGTTGACTTCTTCCTGAACCTGTACAGGAACATCTGGTGTAAATTTGGTTATTGCGTCGCGCAGTTCATCTTTATCTTCACAACGATAAATTCCCACACCTGATACCGATATGGCCGCTTTCAAATAACAAGGGTAAGAAAAATTCTCAATTTCATTTTTGGTTATTGCGTCGACACTATTAAAGCGAATTGTCTTCGGGGTATTCATCTTTAATTCTTCTGCAAGTGTCATGAAATTATTTTTCGAATTGATATAATCAACAACCCGATACCAATTATCGTTACGGCAAAATTTCTGTTGTTCCTCACCAAAGAAAAAAACAGAAGGCTCATAGGTCGAATATTGTTCTGCTACGTTGAAATCAATATTCCAAATAATATTTTTTGTCGTACGCAAACCGATCTTTTTATAATGCGCATTGATTGTTGGCCATTCCGGGCGTAGTGCCGGATGAAGCTGAAGCACATCATCTGGTTCCGTTATTCCCAGGGCCCGACCTGAATACAGAAAATTGCCAGCCACACCGTCTGCTGTACAATTCATAATGTCGTGATTGATAATGCGATTCTTACGTATACCACTATTAGATATATTAGATATGCGTCTCTTGATTGGCGCATAGGTAGTGAGTTCAAGTGCCGCCATGATCGATCCCCTCCAACTTGCTGGTCTTAAAAACTAGGCTAACTGTACATCAGCAATTTTTGAGCCAGTTATAACTTGTTGAATTATAAAGCCTAACTAGCACTTTATGCACAAGAACGGAACATCTATAAGGTTGTTGCCTTAATGCGGTGCAAAGTTATCAAAGATCTGTGCTCATTACCCAGCCGTCTACGCAATCCGCGCGCCCATGCGCAGGCATTATTCTTGAGGATTCCTCAGGTAGCGTCCCCTGAAATTCGAACGCTTTATGAAATTATATGGTGTTATTTTTTGTTTAATGCGGCGCAAGGCTGCTAATTATATTCCTGGCCGTATATGGCTCTGACGGACAGTCCAGATAAAAATATTCATAATGACATTGACAAATTAGGACGCTTGTATTACTTTTATATATAAATTAGGACGTATGACCTAAATAATAAATAGGCTTTATTTTAAACGGACATTTAATCTGGAGGGTAGCAATGAGTACTGATTTATTTTCCCCAATCACCATGGGTGATATAAAACTAAGCAACCGTATAGTTATGGCGCCGATGACACGCAATCGTGCCGATGAGCACAATGCGCCGCATGATTTAAATGCCACATATTATCAACAACGTGCAACGGCGGGTTTAATTATCACTGAGGCGTCACAGGTTTCGCCCGAAGGTGTGGGTTACCCCGGCACACCAGGAATATATAGTAATGAACAGCTTGCAGGCTGGCAAAAAATAACCAATAAAGTCCATGCTAAAGATGGTCATATTTTTTTACAACTTTGGTTTTGTGGACGGATTTCACATCCTGATTTATTGCCAGATAATCAGACACCTGTTGCGCCCTCCGCCATTAAACCCGAAGGAGAGGCGATAACCTTCGAAGGGATGAAACCATTTGTGACACCACGAGCACTGGAGACAAATGAAATTTCCGGCATTGTTGACCAGTACAAACATGCCGCTGAAATGGCAAAACTCGCTGGTTTTGATGGCGTTGAAGTTCATGCGGCAAATGGCTATCTAATTGATCAGTTTTTGCGTGATGGTTCAAATAAACGAACTGACCAATACGGCGGAAATGTCGAAAATCGTATGCGTTTATTGAATGAAGTATTAGATACCGTAACAGAGGTATGGCCGAGTAATCGAGTGGGTGTGCGTTTAACACCGGAGAACAGTTTTAATTCTATGTCGGATTCCAATCCGCTCGAACATTTTAGTTATTTTATTTCTCAACTAAATGAACGAAATCTTGCTTATTTGCATGTATTAGAAGGCGACATGATGACTAAGATGGCAACGCTTGATTATCGTATTTTACGTGATAAATATAATGGACTTTACATGGCCAATAATGGCTACGATAAAGCGCGTGCAGAAATTTCATTAAGCAAAGGCGATAGTGATTTTATAGCGTTTGGTGTCCCATTTTTAGCCAATCCTGATTTGGTTAATCGCTACCAACATGATTTGCCACTAAATGAAGCGGACGTTGACACCTTTTATGGTGGTGATGGTCACGGATATACAGATTATCCTTTTCATGAACAAGCCGTTGCAGAACCAGCGTAAATGAAAGTGTGAGGTAGGCTTGTATGAGTAGTAAAGGTGAAGCACAAAGACAAAGGATTGTCGCCGCAGCAGACCAGTTGTTTTATCAGCAAGGCTATGAAAGTACGTCTTTTAGCGATATTGCAGATGTTGTCGGAATTTCACGTGGTAACTTTTACTATCACTTTAAAAGTAAAGATGAAATATTAGATGCTGTGATTAATCATCGTGTTACCGATATCGAAGCAATGTTGAACGAATGGAATGAGAAAATCACTGATCCTAAACAGCGTCTTTACCATTACATTGAAATACAGTCACGAAATCAAGAGAACATTCTTTCACATGGATGTCCCGTTGGTAGTTTATGTACAGAACTCGCCAAAATTAATCATTCCATGCTGGGTGATGCAAATAAGATGTTCACTGTGTTTCGTGATTGGCTCATTACTCAACTTAAACTTGTTGGTGCCAAGAAGAACACCAAACAAATAGCCATGCATTTATTGGCTCGCGGACAAGGTATTGCAACGGTGTCGAATGCCTTTGAGGACAAAGAGTTTTTACGGCAAGAAGTCAATCGTTTGAAACAATGGCTTGATGATGAGATTCATCAATTAAGTCATTAACTATTACGTACTTTATTGGGATTAGTCCCTTAGGAGAAAGCAAATGGGTCTCGCCGAACAAACAATGAAATTAACACAAGATTTTATTAGTAGCCAATCTGATGAGAATCAGGCCATTATTCAAGATGCGTTTGCGACTATTAATGCGGCTGACTATGGTGATAATGCTTTACGCGAAGGTGATCAAGCGAAAAGCTTTCAATTACCCAATGCCAAGGGTGGCGAAACTGCATTGTCCGATCTGTTGACGCAAGGTCCTGTTGTGATAAGTTTTTATCGCGGAGGCTGGTGTCCGTATTGTAATTTAGAGTTTAAAGCGCTGAATGATATTTTACCGACCATTAAAGAACTCGGCGCAAATCTTGTGGGTGTATCACCTCAGCTTCCTGATAATTCCATGAACACAGTAGAAAAACACGGACTTAAATTCGAAGTCTTAAGTGATGTTGGTAATGTAGTCGCCCGTGAATATGGAATAGTAATGGACGTACCAGCCACCATGCAACCATTGTACTTGGAATGGGGTCTGGATGTACCCGCCGCCAATGGTGACGACACATGGGAATTGCCAATCCCAGCAACGTTTGTAATTGATAGTGATGGACAAATTGTACTTGCATATGTCAACAAAAATTATACCGAACGACTTGAACCAAGTCAGATTATAAAAGCGCTGGAATCAATACATGTATCTGCGTGAGCTGGTGAGTACTAATAAATTTGCATATTAATAGATTCACCTAAATTATTTTTTATATCCTGCTATTTAGCTCTGCCAATAGTGACCTTAGTTCCAGATTTTCTTCTTCTGCGGCTCGTGAAAGCTCCCAACTCATAATACTATCAGGGCCTGCATCTGCTCTGCACAGTCTAAGTTCCATGAGGTAATCGGTGAGTTCTGGATACTCTTTTAGAATATCACCAATTATTGTTGATGCTGATATTTCTTGCATAAATCACCACACTAATAAAGGTTAGGATTACGGGATCCGCGTTACAACAAAAGCAACAGGATATAAGAGGCTTCTATACTCAGTCAAGATATTATAGCGAATACAAACAACAGTATTAACCCCTCTATCAACAAGGAAGTCTAGGTTTCAGCTTGCCAGATCTGGGATTTTCGATAATTGTTTAAGACACTAGATGGGGCATGCCCATAGGGGAGGCCAATGGTACGTTGTTGGCTTTAAGGCTGTAAACTTAATGCTGGCAACTTTTCCTTTGGCCACATCAAGATCAGCATTATCTGGTGGTGGAGTAAACTCTGGCCCTGGACAACATGCCATATTTTCCAATTCATTCAATTGTAGTAGATGCCGTGCAACAATCTTGGTTTCTGTGAAACCTACATTTTCCACAATTTCAAAATATTTATTTTTTACGATTGAACCTGCAACACATCCAGCCCAGGTGTCTTGAAAACGAGATTTTACACTTGAATCAATATCATTTTGATACATAATATCGGCAATAGCGACACGGCCTCCGGGTTTTAGGATTCGAAATATCTCTCTAAACACTGTCAACTTATCTAGACACAAATTGATCACGCAGTTAGATATCACTACATCAGCAGTATTGTCTGGTACGGCTACTTGTTCCAAATCCGAAACAACAAAGTTCACGCTATTTGTTAATTTTGCTTCTGACACAGCTTGTTTTGCACGACTAATCATTCGAGGTGAAAAGTCGATGCCAATCACTTTACCCCCCTGTGTGACCCCGTGCGCTGCAAGGATGAGATCCATGCCTGCACCACATCCAAAATCTACGACAGTTTCTCCGGGTTGCAGATGCGCAAAACCGGTTGGATTTCCGCATCCTCTTGAGAGTCTGCGAGACATACTCGGAATAAGTGTCAACTCTTCTGCAGAATACAATCCATGTTCTGTAGCATAACTCGAGCCGAAGGGGGATGTGCTTTTGCAACAGCTGGTAGAAGTCTTGTGATCTGCTTGCGCATATTTGCTATAGCGTGATTTCACAAGCTGCTTGATTTCATCTGTTTTCATCTTTTTCACAGCCCCAAACTATCATTTTTTATTATTATAGTTCACTTTTTGTTAGCCATTGTGGTTGTTATTTAACCAAGGGTGGATTATGTTATTACAAATGAAAATAAAATTTTCCGCAACTCACCCAATATGGAACTACATACGTCAGGTATTAGTTGTGAAAGTCGACTACCTGGTAGAACAGTAATTTCCATTTCATATTTTAATACTATAAAATAGCACGTTCGCGGAGAATACGGTTATTAAAAAATAATTATGAAAATTGTTATCGCGCCAAATGCACTAAAAGGAAGTTTATCTGCACATTCTGCTGCAGTCGCCATGGAACGAGGGGCAAAGCGAGCATTACCAAATGCGGATGTGGTGTTAAAACCCGTTTCTGATGGTGGCGACGGATTTGCGAAGGTATTGGCCGACTCCCTTCAAGCCGAAGAAATTAGTCTTTCTGTTACTGGTCCTATAAGAAATACTATCGACACTGTATTTTATCTTAATCGGGATAGTGGCTTGGCCATTATAGAAATAGCAACTATAGCCGGGCTTGCATTATTGGAAGCAAAAGATAGAAATCCTTTGTTGACGACAAGCTTTGGAATTGGGGAAGTCATTTTATCAGCACTTGATGCAGGTGCAAAGCGCATAATTATTGGTCTTGGAGGTAGTGCTACCAACGATGCAGGTATTGGAATGGCATCGGCGCTCGGGGCGAAATTTTTAAATAGTGGTGGTGAACCCGTTGAACCAATAGGAAAGTCTTTGGGGGAAATTGCTGGCATTGATATTAGCGGTTTGGACAAACGCTTAGCCAATGTAGACATTGATGTGGCTTGTGATGTGG